>Ga0315912_10000120_pt1 | contig 180886 bp, 142 predicted proteins | sample VfabasoilMG_FD_204469 | JGI IMG/M metagenome (GOLD analysis project Ga0315912, IMG submission 204469) | Garden soil microbial communities collected in Santa Monica, California, United States - V. faba soil | ecosystem: Environmental > Terrestrial > Soil > Garden | place: USA: California...
TCCATCCGGTCACACACCTTCCACGGCATGCGGGAATTCTCCCCGGATGCCGAAATGTGTAACCCATGTGCCCGGAATCAGGTGTTACCCATGTGCCGGGAAGCACACCTTCGGTCGCTTCGCGCGCCCGTCAGGATTCCAGGCCTACGCCCGGATCCGGGCGCTGTCCGCAGCTCGCCCTGCGACGTGGCTCGTTGACGGGCCGACGGCGCGAATCCTGCCGGGCGCGCCGTCTACTTGGAGCCCGCGTGCCCCTCGTGCCGAGTTTGCTAATCTTCGACCATGGCTTGGTGGAGGCTGGTGGGGCTTGGGTTTGTCTGCGGGACCTTCGCACTCGTCGCATGCAGCGGGCGTTCGACCCGCTTGGTTGGAAGTGAGCGAACGGGAGGGACCGGCGGCGGCGCGACGGGTGGCTGGGGGGGCAAGTCGAGTTCGGGCGGAACGGGCGGAACGGGCGGAACGGGCGGAACGGGCACGAGCGGCGGTTCAGCGGGCGAAGTGGCGTGCTTCCCCGGTGAGACACAGCCGTGCTTGGGTCCTGGACGTTGCGAGGGTGCACAATCGTGCGCGGCTGATGGAGACGGCTGGGAACCGTGTGATTGCGGTACGGCAGGCAGTGGTGGCACGGGCGGGACCGGTGGGAGTGGCGGCACCGCGGGAGCGGGCGACGGCGGCGCGAAAGCATGGCCGGATCCGTTTGCGATGTGTCCGGAGCCCACTCTGCTCCAAGAAACCGCGATGTGCTCCTTCGAGGACGTGTGCGAGGCGCTCGATTGCGGGAGCGCTACGTCGCTACACGACAAGGACGGATGCTTGCGAACGCAGTGCCGCGGTTACGACGAATGCGCGGAGGGCGAACGCTGCTTGCCGGCCCCGGTTGCCGGCGTGATCCGGGACTGCTGGACGAGCGGCTGCGAGAGTTGCGACGAGGCTACCGGTAGCTGCCAGTGCGTCTGCTATGAAGACTGCTCGCAGCGCGCCGTCTGCGTCTCGTTCGACGAGTTTCCGTTCGAGAACGACTGCCCAACCAAGAACAGCCGAAGCTGCAACGAGGTCCGCGAAGCCCAGGTCGGCGTCGAGTCCTACCTCGCGGGCGCCAACGCTCCCCCCGGCGTTAGTGACGCTCCTTTCGGCTTGGAAGCGCGCGCGGCGCTCGAGTCGTGCCGTGACGACCTGCTCGCGGCAGAGCCGTTCGCCTGCGACTATTGCGAGAGCTGGTACGACGATGACCTCCTGATCCATCGCCAGGAAACCCCTGCGGAAGTCCTCGCGAGATGGACCCAAAGCTGTGCGAACGCGACGATCGGCATCGCCCGAGGCTGCGGGCTCACCGTACTTTTCAGAGCCACCAACCTCGGAACGGATCACAACGTGTACGACGACGCGGACACGTTGATCGGCTTCAGCGAAATCTACCTCACTCGGAGCCAGGATAGCGACTGCGACGACGACCAGTCCTCCCTCCGCGGCGGCACCCAGATCGCGTGCCACCAGAACATCGCCGACTGGTGCCCGCTGGCACCACGCCAGCTCTTCTCTCTCGAAAAACAGGTCAATTGCCTGGCGTTCGAGACGTGCGAGGTTTGCGGCGACGGCGACTGGCCGACGTGCGAAACCGTCCCCTAATCGGCGAGCGTCGCTCAGTTGGCGATCACGCCGCCCGAGGAGCGGAGCCGTTCCGCCTGGGCGATGAGCTTCGGCAGGGCACGTCGGTCTTCGCCCGCCCTCGCGTCGAGGGCGGACTCGACGAGTCGGCGCGACGTTTGCAGTGTCTCCGCCTCGAAACCGCGCGCACCGCGGAGGACGAGAGCGAAGTGGGCGACGGCGGTGGCGAAGCGATGGTCAGTGCTCGCCTGAGCGAACGGAACGGAGGCGTCTTTCACGACGTGAGCGATTCGCTTGCTGGTGTCGCTGCCGGGAGCCTTGTAGCGGACGGCAACCGTCATCAACTCACCGTCGGATGAGGCCGCGCTGAGCGCACCCGGGGCCTGGTATTTGAGCGGATCCACCGCCGGCTTCGTAGAACTCGGTGCCTTCACGCCGACGGGGACGACCTCGTAGAGGGCCGTCACCGCGTGGCCGGCTCCCATGTCACCGGCGTCCTTCTTGTCGTCGTTGAAGTCTTCCTTGGCGAGGAGCCGGTTCTCGTAGCCGATCAGGCGGTAACTCGCGACGCGCGCCGGGTTCATCTCGACCTGGAGCTTCACGTCTTTCGCCACCGTGACGAGCGTGGCGCCGGCTTCGTGAACGAGGACCTTCTTCGCCTCGGAGAGCGAGTCGATGTACGCGTAGTTGCCGTTGCCCTTGTCCGCGAGCATCTCCATCGTGCTGTCCTTCAGGTTGCCCTGGCCGAAGCCGAGCACCGTGAGGAACACGCCGGATTTTCGCTTGTCCTCGATCAGGCGCGTGAGCTCGCCATCGCTCGTGGTGCCGACGTTGAAGTCGCCGTCGGTGGCGAGAACCACGCGATTGATGCCGCCCCGTTTCATGGCCTGAGAGGCCACCGAGTACGCGAGGCGAATGCCGTCGCCGCCGTTCGTGGAGCCACCGGCGTCGAGCGCTTCGAGCGCGTCCAGGATGCGGTCCTGCCGCGCACCGCTCGTTGGCGGCAGCACCAGGCCCGAAGCGCCCGCGTACACGACCATCGCGATGCTGTCCTCGGCACGCAGATTCTTGGCGAGCAGACCGAGCGCGCCCTTGAGCAGCGGCAGCTTGTCAGGAGAAGCCATCGAGCCCGACACGTCGATCAGGAACACCAGGTTTCGGGCCGGGGTCTGCTGTTGGGCGATCGGACGCGTTTTGACGCCCACGCGCACCAGCCGATGGTCCGGCGCCCACGGGCAGCTCGACACCTCGGTCGCGACCGCAACCGGGGCTTCGCCGGTGGGCGCCGGATACTCGTAGGCGAAGTAGTTCATCCACTCTTCCACGCGGATGCTGTCCTTCGGCGGCAGCCGTTCGCTATCGAGGAAGCGGCGCGCATTCGAAAACGACGCAGTGTCGACGTCGGACGAGAAGGTGGAGAGCGGCTGGTCCTTCACCGAAAGAAATGGGTTCTCGGAGACGTGGGCGTATGCCTCGGTGTCGAACGGGGGGCGTGCGCCGTGAACGCGATCCGCCACCGCACTGGAGTGGGCCGAAATGCCTTTCATCTGGCGGGAGACGCGACCGTGCCCTGCCGACCCGCTGAGCCCGAGACCACTCATGCCGTAACCGCTCCCCGCTGCCGCAGAGGGTGCACGTGCGATGCCGGGACTCGGTGCGGTCGCTGGCGGTGCGAGAGGCTGTCGGTCTGCTGCGGCGTAGCGGCGGGTCGCTTCTTCGCCCTTCGCTCGCGTCCCCGTGCCTCCTTCCTTCTGCTCCGCCGGAGCAGCGGGTGCCGCCTTCGCGTGCTCTTGGACGGGTGACGCGCGATGTCCGGCCTCGGGCCGCCCGGTCTTTCCCGCGGTGCAGGCAACCGCAGCGATGAGCAGGTAGGCAACCGACAGACTTTGTAGGCACGAGGGCGCACGGCGGCCGCGCCCGGAGCGGTGGCTCGGGAACATGAAAATCTCTCCCTTTCTCAGTGAGCGCAGATGAGACCCGCTCACCGGAACGACCTTTGGACGCCCGAGGCCCGGAAAAGTTTCGCGCCCGGCTTGGCACGGCATTTGAATAGCCCTGGGCATGAGGATCGCTGCTGTGCCTTCCAGCGCGACGCGAACGCTCAGACTCCAGAGGATGGTCGAACAAGCCGTCCCGGGTGCGAAAGTCGTGCGCGTCGTTGCCCTGGGCGACGATTCGAGTTCGCGTGGCGAGACAACCAAGGGCGCAGGCTACGGCGCACCGCTTCGCATCGACATTCGCGAAGGTGGGGCGACCCGCTCCCTGGTGTTGCACACCGCCACACCCAACGAGTTCGGCCACGACCGTCGAGCGGATCGAGCAGAGGAGATGGTGCTCGCCGCGGACACCTTCGGACTGATCCCGAATCACGTCGGGGTGCTCGACGTGGGTGCGTTCCGCGGCGACGACGACTTCGTTTCGCTTGCTGAGACCGGCGAATTTTACCTTCTGACGACGCACGCCGAAGGTCGTCTTTACGCCGACGACCTCAGGCACATCGCGCGCACCGGTACGCTGCGCGCTCTCGACCATCGCCGGCTAGAAGTACTGGTAAAGTTCCTGGCGAAGCTACACGCCGAAAAACCGAGCCTGCCGCGCTCGACATACGTTCGGGCCATTCGCGACACGGTCGGAAGCGGCGAGGGCATCTTCGGCATCATCGACGGGTACCCCGACGGTGTTACCGAGGCCCACTTGGATCGTCTGCGACGCATCGAAATGCGATGCGTGGCGCGGCGCCATGATATGAGCCAACGCTGCCAGCGCCTGGCGCGCACGCACGGCGACTTTCATCCGTTCAACGTCCTCTTCGACGATCACGCCGAGCTTTCGCTGCTCGATACGAGCCGCGGATCGGTGGGCGAGCCGGCCGACGACGTGGCGTGCATGGCCCTAAATTTTCCGTTCTTTTCGTTGGGGCAACCGGGCGCCTGGCGCGGCGCCTTCCAGCCACTCTGGCGCGCGTTCTGGGAGCGCTACGTGACCCTGACCCACGACGACGACATCTATTCCGTCGCCGCACTGTTTCTCGCCTGGCGCGGCCTCGTCCTCGCCAACCCGAAGTGGTACCCCGCGCTCCGCGGCGAGGACCGCGAGCGGATGCTGGCATTCGTCGAAGCAGCGCTCGACGCGGATCGTCTCTTGCCAGGGCTCGCCGACGAGTTTTTCGACTCATGAAGCGCGGCGTCGTCGTTTGGATCACGGGCCTCCCCTCCGCGGGCAAGTCGACCCTCGCGCAGACCGTCTTCCAGGAGCTCGAGAAGGTCGAAGAGCAACCGTGTGTCCTCGATGGCGACGTCGTCAGAAAGGTCCTTTTTCCGAACCTGGGTTATTCGGAAGCGGATCGCGCCGAGTTCTACGGCTCGCTCGCTCGGCTTGCTGCGTTGCTCGCCAAACAGGGGCTGGTGGTGCTCGTCCCGGCAACGGCGCACCGTCGCGCCTTCCGTGAGCAGTGCCGAGAGATCGCCCCAGCCTTCATCGAACTCCACGTCGACACGCCCGTCGAGGAGTGCCGGAGTCGTGATTCCAAGGGTCTCTATGCCGGAAGTGACGGAGGCCACGAGCGCCACGTGCCTGGCGCCAACCTCACGTACGAACGCCCCTTGGCGCCTGACGTTGTTGCGCGAGACGGAAGGGACCGCGACGCTGTCGTGCGAGTGGTACGAAAAATCCTCGACGTTGTGCAGGGATAGCGGGACGCGCAGATCCTGCGTCGCACCGGGGCCGGGCGCATCCGTTGCGCGAGGTTCGCGCTCCCCAGGGCGGGAAAACGGCTCTCGCGGTGAGCACGCATCTTGCTCTTCCTTCGAGCATGTTCACCGATCGAATGGAAGTCGCTCTGAAACACATCGGGATTCGAGCCTCGAACTACAAAGTGTTGAAGCTCCTCCCGCTCGTCTACGTCGCCTGGGCGAACGGCACGCTCACTCCCGAGCGAAAACGGCGCCTGATCGACCTCGCCCACCATCACTTCGCCATCGGCGCCGACGGCGAGCGGATCCTCCAGGGGTGGCTGCGTGAGCGCCCTAGCCTCGCCTACGTGCGCGAGGGGCTCCACGACATCCTCATTCTTGCCAAAGCGCCGGACGAAGGCGAGTTCGACCTCGACGACCTTCAGGGGCTTCTCGCATATTCCGAAGCGATCGCGCGCACGACGGCGAAGGCCATGGACGCGCCCAGTTCGGTGACCGAGGCCGAAGAACGTGCCCTCCAGGACATCGCCCGAGAGCTCGGCGTCGACGATGGTGAAAGTTGGGCAGCCCTGCTCCGCGAGCTCGAGGCCCCGAACTGAGACGCCGGATGGGCCAGCCGAGGCGAGCCCAATTCACGGCGGCAACGCCTACTTGAATTCGACGACCATCGCCGAAAACGGTGGGACGGTGATCGTCGCCGTCTTGCCTTCGTTCTTCTGCGATCGGGCGAAGAGCCTCGTGCCCATCGATTCGGCCAGGGTGTAGGTCGTCGTCTTGGCGGAAGGGCGCGCGAGCTTCACGGTGGTGGTGACGGGCGTCGCGCGATTGCGGTTGACGAGGACGAGCAGCGTGTAGAGCCCGCGTTGAGCACCGAAGGCATAGAGATCGGGGTTGCTCGAGCTGGCGGGCAGGTACTTGCCGCCGACTTTCGAGCCGTTGCCGTCGTAGTTGCCGTACAGTTTTTGTGCCCAGTAGGTGAAGTGATCGGCACCGGTTTGGTGCCAGTTCTGGGCCATGTACAGGTTTTCGCGCATGAAGATGCCGAGGGCGGCGGCGCGTAGGAGCGCACCGTGGAAGTGCTCGGGGCTGCCGTTGTCGTACTCGTTGATGGCGAGGCGCGTACCCGGATAGTGCGTGTCGATGAGCTTCTTGAGCGCGGGGATCACCGGGTGGTACGCACGCCACAGATCTTTTTTCGGATCGGCATTGAAGGTCCACGATTCGACCGGCGCCGCGGGCGCGAAGGTCGGATCCCACCACTCGCGCAAAGACTCGAATTGGAACGGCGTGAACACCGGATCGTACGGAACGTCCGAAAGCACGCGCTCGACACGACCCTGCGAATTCTTGGTGTAGAGCTCCTGGTACCAGTGGATGTCAATCACGTCGATCAGGCGCTTGCCCGCTTTCGCTTCGGCTTTTTTCGCTTCTTTCAGGAAGTAGACGAGTTGCGAGTCACCGCCGCGCTTCTTTTGGTCCTGAAATGACCAGACTTCGGGCTTCTGGTACGCGTCCGCCACGCCGGCCTCGAAGAAGTCGGGGTTCGAGCCGGCGAGCTCCTTCACGCCCCAGGCAGCCAGCCCGATGACTTTCGCGGTCGGGTCGGAGGCCTTGATCGCGGCCGCGTAGTCGAGGTTCATGCGCACGAGCTCCTCGGCGCTGATGCCCTTCGGCATGCTGTCGCGGTGGGTGTGCATCCAGAGGCCGGGCTCGTTGTCGAGCGAGTAAAATTCCACGCCGCCCTTCGCCGCCGGCCCGAATTGCTTCACGACGTTGGCGACGAACTCCTTCTGTAGCTCGGGTGAGTTCTTCGTCATGCCGAGGTTCGGGTCGTTGCCCCAGATCGGTTTTCCGTCGGGCGTCTTGCCGTTGCCGCAACCCTGGCCGTCGGTGCGTTCTTGCTTCGGGTAGAGCGTGGTCGGGTAGCTGCAGTAGCGCTGGCCTTTGGTCGGGTGCTTCTTGGCGATGAACGGCGAGATCGGAATCGTGAAGTTGACGGGCACCTTCGCCGCGAGCGTCTCCTTGATGAAGCGGTAGTACGACTTCTCGGTCTCCGCCGTGCCGGGCTCGACGCCGTAGTCGTTCAGGTAGAACCAATCGCTACCGGCGCTGTCGATGTCGTCTTTCCAGTTGTATTTCGTGGTGCGGTTGCCGCCCCAGCGGTTGCCGCCCGGCCCCAAGTCGACGAGCTTGCCGCGCGGGGCGAAGTTCACGCCGAGGACGTGGGGCGAGATGTCGTGCGCTGGCTTTCCGAGTTCCACGTTCGCCGTCTGCGCGGACGCCGCGACCGGTTTCAGCTCGACGACGGCGGGCTCGGACGTTTCCCGCGCGCCCATGCTCGAGACGGTCACCTTGAGTGGTGAAGCGCCGAGGTCCTTTTTGGCAATGGAGTAGGAGCGCGCCGATGCCGGAGGCGTGGCGATCGCTCGACCGTCGACGGCGATCGTGAAGCCCGTGAGCTTTTCGGCAGGGTCCTTGTCCCACGCGAGATCGAGCCCTTCGGCCGTCGCCAGGTACCCGAGGTTCGTGACTGGGGTCACCAGCTCGGCGTTCGTCAGGTAGAGGTTGTCGACGTACACCGCAACGGCCTGATTTTCGGGCGGCTCCGCACGCACGTTGAACATCACCTGTTGCAGGGCCTTGAGCTCGATCATGTCGATGCCGGGGAACGCGCTCATCGGAATGACGGCGCGCTTCCAGGATCCGTCGAGGCGTCCGCCCACGACGAAACGCGAGAGGAGAACCTCGCCCGTCTGTTCGACGCCCTTGGGCTTCTGCGCAGAATGCAGGCGCACGGTGAGGTTCGCGCCGGGTCGCGTCGCTTTCGCCCAAAGGACCAGATACTTCGCCTCGGTCGCATCCGACGCGCCCCAGCTCTCGTTGAACGCGACGCCACCGCCCCCCCAGATTTGTCCGAAGAATTTCTCGTCACCTTTCGTGACCCAGGTCCACTCGAAGGCGAGGCTGTCCGCTCCCGGACCATGGAACAGAAGCCAGTCGCCTCGCTTCGCGGTGACGTCATCGCCGCGCTTGGACTTGTCGAAGCCGGCGGCGACGAGCGGGAGCCGGCGCTCGGCGCTGACGGTGAGCTTCGTCCCGCCGTTGCCCTCTTTGCCGGACGAGTCGCCCCAGGTCGGTGGGTACGCGCGAACCGTCGGGGTGTCAGCAGTCGGAGCGGTTGCGGGACTCACCGGCTTCGCCGGCGGCGCCTCGATCTTCTGTTCCGGAGCGGCCGCACAGGCCGCGACGACGAGCGAGAGACAAGCAACACGAAGCACGATGCCCTCCGATTCGGTTTGGGGGCGACACGGTATCCCATCAGCGCTCGGCGCGTCACGACGTGCGCCGGCTCGCAGCCGATCCGCTACGGGCTTCCCGCGCTGCCGTCCTCGCCGCCCGCGCCCGCCCCGAGGTCGCCCCCTTCGCTGCCGCCCCCGGAGGCTCCTCCGGCGTCTTCGACGCCCGGCGTTCCATAGATTTGAACCGTGCACGAGCTCGAGTTCGTCGCCGTCGCGGCGGCCACCGCGACAGCGCCAGCCCTTAGCAGCGTCTGAAATCCGAGCGTGGCCGAGCGCGACAACCGTGCGGTCGGCACGAGCGGTGGCGGCACGGACGAGAGATCGAGGGCCGTCGCGCAGAACGGACAACTCGTCTCCGTCGACCGCACGTGACGCGCACACCCCGGGCACGGAGCCAGATGTGCCGCCATGGTCTACGGACTTCCCGCGCTGCCGTCCTCACCGCCCGCACCGAGGTCGCCCGCTTCGCCGCCGCTCCCGGAGGCGCCACTGTTTCCCGAAGCGCCGCCAGCGGGTGACGTGCCGCCCGCACCACTTGCAGCGGCGGCGCCGGCGGAGCCTCCGTTTCCCGCGCCTGAAAACCCGCCGACGTTGCCTGTCCCAGCGAGTCCCGCGGTGTTGCCTGTCCCGCCGAGTCCCGCGGTGTTGCCTGTTCCGCCGAGGCCCGCGGTGTTCCCGGTTCCGCCAAAGCCCGTCCCGCCGGTGAAAACCTGAGCGCCGCCGACACCGCCACTCGTCCCGCCGACACCCCCAGGACCCGGATCACTGGGCGCTCCGTACATGGCAACGAAGCACGAGCTCAAGTTCGTCGCTGTCGCTGCCGCCACCGCGACGGTGCCCGCACGAAGGAGCGACTGAAATCGCAGCGTGGCGGAGCGTGACAAGCGCTCGGAAGGGACGAGCGGTGGCGGCACCGCCGAGAGATCGAGCACCGTCGCGCAGAACGGACAGCTCGTCTCCGTCGTCCGCACGTGGCGCGCGCATCCCGGGCACGGAACCAGCGCAGCGACCATGGACCAAGTGTACCAATCCGTGGCCGGCTTGCCGCTGCTGCCGTCTGCCGCCGCCGATCCTACGGACTTCCCGCGCTGCCGCCCTCGCCGCCCGCACCCGCGCCGAGGTCGCCTGCCTCGCCGCCGTCCCCCGAAGCTCCGCCGGTTCCCGAGGCTCCGCCGCCCCCCGAAGCTCCGCCGCCCCCCGAAGCTCCGCCGCTCCCCGAGGCTCCGCCCTTCCCCGACGTTCCGCCCTTCCCCGAAGCTCCGCCGCTCCCCGAGGCTCCGCCCTTCCCCGACGTTCCGCCGCTACCCGAGACGCCACCCGTCGCTTGAGCTCCTCCGGAGCCCCCGGCACCGGGTCCAGGCGATCCGTAGATCGGGACCGCGGAGGTTGGTTCGCACGCAGCGACGCTCGCGGCCGCAGCAGTGACGGCGACGGCCCCCGCCCGGCGCAGCGATTGAAATCCCAGCGTGGCGGAGCGAGTGAGCCGCTCGGAAGGGAGCAGCGGCGGCGGCACGGCGGAGAGATCGAGCGCCATCGCGCAGAAAGGACAGCGCGTCTCCGTCGTCCGCACGTGTCGCGCGCACCCCGGGCAGGGACCCAGAACCACCATGCGCCAGAGTCTAGCGCGGGTTGGCCCCCGCGCCAGGCGTTTCACCTCGCATTCGCGCGCTTCGGCCGTGCCCGAATGAAGGAGCGCGCGAGCCGGATCAGGAGATCGCGATGGCGCTCGGGGGACCAGCCGCGCTCCACGACCAGGTGCTGGTAGCTCGAGGGCGCGCCACCTTCCCAGAGCGCGTCCACGACCTCGCCGACGGACCATCCCTCCACCAGGCGACCGTCCTTCGCGATGCGGCGGACGATGGACTCGAGGCCCTTGCGCCGGAGCTCCATGCGGTCCTCGAGCGCGCGCCGCACGTCCTCGTCGGTATCGGCGAGCCGGACCAGGGCCATCGCGACGCCGTGGATCTCGGGCTGATAGGTCGCCGTCAAGCCGAGGACGGATTCGAGCTGCTCGACCGGATCCGGAGGACGAAGCGCTGCCTCGATTCGCTCCATCAGGCCGAGCTTGCGGTCGATGTAGTCGACCAGCGCGAGCAGCATCCCGCCGCGCGAACCGAAGTGCAGGTACACGGCCTGGCGACTGACACCCACGTCCGCGCCCACCTCCTCGAGCTTGGCGGGGTCACCACGCTCGAGGCGCTTCCATGCGGCCTCCAGCAGACTTTCGCGAGTTTTTTCTTTCCTACTTGACATGGTGTCAACCATTGCTTTACACAGTGTAAACAACCTGGAGGTAAACAGCAATGACACCAGAAATGTTCGAAGAAACCCGGCGTTCGGCCCTTTCCTCTCTCGGCTTCGAGGGCGAGGCCCGCTACCTCGCCGACCGGTCGGGCGGCTCGCCCGATCGACGGACCTACGCGCTGATCAAGGACCGCGGCACGACGCCCACCGTCCTCGTGCACGGGGGTCTCGCGGAAGCGAGCGTGTGGGGGCTCGTGGCTGGGCAGATCGAAGGGACGGTGGTGCTCGTCGATCGCCCGGGCTGCGGGCTGTCGAGCCCGATCGACTACCGCGGGGTCGACTACGAGAAGCACGCGGCCGACTGGCTCCGCGGAGTGCTGGACGAGCTCGGTGCGCCGACTGCGAACCTGGTCGGAAACTCCATGGGGGGCTTCTTCAGTATGGCCTGCGCGACCGCTTACCCCGAGCGCGTTTCACGGCTGGTGTTGCCGGGTGCCCCGGCGGGGCTGGACCGGCAGTTGCCGCTCTTCCTCAGGTTGTGGGGCCATCCACTGCTCGGACACTTGATTGGCGCGTTGAAGTTCAAGGACATCGAGACCCTGCGCGCGCGCGTGTTCGCGTCCCTGGTCGCCCACCCCGAGCGCGTGCCCGATCCACTGCTGGGCGTTGCCCTCGCCGCGAGCGGGCTGCCGGGCGTGGGGCTCACATCACGCACCATGCTCAACACGGTTTCCACGCTGAGCGGCTGGCGGACGAGCCTCCTGATGCGCGACCGGATGGCGAACCTCCGGGTGCCGACTCTGATGCTCTGGGGCGAGGCCGATGCGTTCGCGCCGCCGAAGAGCGGTCAGGACCTCGCGGCAACGATGCCTTTCTGCCGTGTGGACGTCCTTTCGGACGTGGGACACATCCCACAGCTCGACGCGCCGAGTCTGATCGCCGACGCGGTCAACGCCTTCTGCCGGGAGGAGCTTCGGATGTCCGCCTAGCGCCGGGGTAACGCCCCGGCGAAACGGCCTTGGCAGCGCGCGCCCGGCTTGGCCGTCGGGCGCGCGCGTGATAGCCAGGGGTCTCAGTTGCGACGACTCCTCGCCCTCACAGTGCTGACGGTGGCCGGGGTCGCGCACGCCGAGCCGGAAGGCGGAACTTCCCCGCCTGCGCCGTCGGCCGAAGCGTCGCCTGCCGGGTTGCATCTCTTGGCAACTGCCGGCGTCGGCGCCAGCACGAACGAGATCCGCGACCTCGAGCTTTCGCCGTACGGACCGAGCCTCGGCGTGGATGCCGGCTTCACGTTCGGGTTCGGCTTCCGGCTCGGCGTGTACGGCGGCTACTCCTTCGGTGCCGGGGTCACGCAGATGCACGACCCGCTGGTCGGCGCGCCGTTCGAGTTCACCGCCGAAACGTCGAGCTTCAACGGCGGACTTTCGGTCGGCGCCGACGTTCCTCTGCATGCGCTGATCCTGAGGTACTCGCTCGGCATCGGCGTCACCGCGATGAAATGGGATTTCGGTGGCGTCCATCCCGGGCGAGTGAGGTACGCCGACGTCAACAATCCGAGCGTCGGCCTCCACCTCGCGCCGGGCCTCGCCGTGCTCTGGCCAATTGGACACTTCGAGAGCGGCATCGGCTTCGACTACGTGGTGCAGACGAACGGAGTGATTCCAGGCGGCTTCCTGGGCAAGGTGATGATCGGGGCAAAGCTATGAGCCGCGCCTCGCAAGCCCTCCGCGTGACCGCGCTCGGCGTGCTGCTCACCCTCCCCGCAGCCGCCGATCCTCCGCCCTCCACTCCCACTCCTGCTCCCGCACCCTCCCCCACTCCTGCGGCCGCTCCCGCTCCCGTCCCCTCCTCCACTCCTTCCGCCGCTCCCGTCCCTCCCCCCTCCGAGTCGGGCACCCTCCAAGATCCCGACCAGGTGAGCACCCGCAACTCCGCCTATTCGCTGCCCCGCGGCATGTGGGCCTTCAACGTCGGTGCGCTCGGCATCGGCGGGGACGACGCGTTCGCCTCGCTCGGCGCTGCCTACGGCATCGGCGCCGGCGTCCAGGTCTCGATGAACGTGGCGCACGCGAGCGTGGGGCTCCTGAACCTCAGCGCAAAGTGGCACTTCATCGATACCGAGTACTTCGACCTCGGGCTGCGTGCCGGCTTTTGGTACGGCCACGGCGAGTGGGTCTGGTTCCTTTCGGGCTTGGGAAAGCGCCTGGTCTCCAGGCTCGAGCTCGCGCACGTGCCCGTCGGGCTGACGGCAAGCGCGCCGCTCACTCGCTGGTTCCAGCTCGATCTCCGCACGGAGTACGTCTACGCCGACATCTGGGGCTCCGCGACGGACGAGGATTCCTTCTTCGTCGACGCGGGGCTCGGCCTGCGCCAGTTCTTCACGCTGCCCGGTGCTCGGTTCTTCGTTTCCGATCGCACGGCGATCGAGCTTTTCGCCAAGCTACCGATCTACACCGAGGTCGCTCGCGAGCGGCTGGACGACGCGAAGGTCCCGTTCAACAAAGCGTGGATCTTGGAGGCGGGTGTGCGCTCGCGCTTCGGGCGTGGACTCTACGGGACGATCCGCCTCCACTACGGGGCCGTCGCCGACGCGCTCTACGGCGTCCGGCTGAACCCGTCGTTCAACGTCGAATATCGCCCCTGAATCGGGCGATCGGGGCCAGCGCTCGGGCTGATCGGCGGGATCGATCCGCCGCCGAGCGGCATGGGAGGGTCCGACATGCCGAGGATCGCGCCGCACCATAAGGCTGCCCGCCGGACGGCGATCGTCGCCCTTTCGCTCTCGTGGCTTTCGGCTTGCAGCGAGGCACCTGCGCCCCAATCCGACGCCGGCACAAATTTCCCGAAGGGCGGAGGTTCGGCATCCGGCGCAGGGGGCAGCGGCACGGGCGGCTCCACTGGCGGAGCCGGCGGGAGTGTCAGCGCGGGCGGCCAGGCAAATGCCGGAAGCGCTGGTTCGAGCAACGGCGACTCCGGCGCCGGCGGATCGGGTGGGACGGGCGGCGGGAGCGCTGGTTCCGGCGGCAGTGACCTTGCGGGCACTGGCGGAACGAGCGGGACGGGCGGGTCAGGCACGGGTGGAGCGATGATCGAGGGCGGTAGCGGCGGCACAGGTCCCGCTGGCGGCGCGGCGGGCTCGTCGGCAGCGGGAGGGAGCGGCGCGACGGCCGGGACCGGCGGAGTGCCCACGGGCAGTGGCCGCACGTATTACGTCACGCCGAACGGCAGCCCGTCGAGCGACGGAACGAGCTTCGCCTCGGCGATGGACTTTTCGACGGCACGTTCGCGCGTCGTCGCGGGCGACACCATTCTCCTCCAGGCCGGCACCTACTCGATCCCGTACGTCGCGGACACGAAGAACACGATCACGTTCTCGCAGACCGGCGAAGCCGGCGATCCGATCCGCGTCGTCGCCGATGGCGGGCGTGCGAAGTTCGACTTCTCGTTTCCGGAACAGGCGTGGGTTCAGGACGGCTACGGGTTCTTCGTCACCGGCAGCTACTGGTACTTCTACGGCGTCGACATCACGCGCGCCGGGTACCAGGGCGCGTACGTGACGGGGGAGCACAACACCTTCGAAAATTGCGCGTTTTACGACAACCGCAACACCGGGCTCGAGATCAACAAGGGCGGCGCCTACACGACCGTCATCGACTCGGATGCGTACCGGAACTACGACCCCAAGAAGTTCGGCAGCATGGCCGATGGTTTCGGGCCCAAGGAGACGCAAGGTCCCGGCAATCGTTTCATCGGTTGTCGCGCGTGGGAAAACTCGGACGACGGCTTCGACGCCTACGAGAGCCCCGAGACCGTGACGTTCGAAAACTGCTGGGCGTTTCGAAACGGGGTCGACGTCTGGAACTACGGCGGCTTCGACGGCAACGGCAACGGGTTCAAGATCGGCGGCAACGCCGCGCAAGCGAACCACCGGCTGACCGGGTGCCTCGCCTTCGACAACCCGGTCAAGGGTTTCGACCAGAACAACAACACCGGCGGGATCACCATCTACCAATCGACCGCCTTCCGAAACGGAACGAACTTCGCGCTCGGCGGGACGCTCAACGCCGGCCAGCAGCACGATCTCAAGAACAACGTGTCGCTCGGCGCCGCCGACACGATTGCCAACGCGGCCCAGCAGAACAATTCGTGGAACTCGGGGTTTTCGGCCGGGGATTCCGATTTTCTGAGCCTGGACGCCGCGCTCGGGACCGCACCGCGACCGGGCGACGGCTCGCTTCCGCAGAACGACTTCCTGCGACTCGCGCCGGGTGGCGCCCTCATCGATCGCGGCGTCGACATCGGGCTACCCTTCCTCGGCGCCGCGCCCGACCTCGGCGCGTTCGAAGCGCGTTAGACCCGCTACTTCACGGAGCCGGCCAGCGCGCTTGCCACGCCGGGTACTCGGCGTTGATGAGGCTCTTGGGCCAGTCGCCGTACCATGCGTAGCCCACGCGGCGCTCGTTCTCGATCTCGGCGAGGCTATAGCGGACCATGAAGTACGGATCGTCCTCACACTCCGGAACCTCGCAGCGACTCGAGAAGATCGGACGGTTCGTTTCGAGCTCGTAGAACCGCGCCCAGATCGGCGGCGCCATCGGATCTTCGACGACGACGACGTCCTCGCCGCTCGGCTGGTTCGGGTCCGCGACCCTGTCGACGCGAATGCCGGTGATCTTCACCGCTTCGAACCACGCCATGGCGCCGTCGATCGCCGCTCGCACCTCCGCGCTCGGCTCCTCGATGCTCATCAGGAAGCGTACGATGCCGACCGCCTCCGAACCGCTCAGCGACGGTAGCTCGTAGGTTCGCGCCTGGGCGGGTTCGAGCGTCACCTCGTCGTGCTGCGCGCACCAGCCCGTGGGTTCGTCGTCCGTGACCACCTGACAGGCGAGAATGCAGTCGATCCCGCGTTCCACCGCCTCCCCCGCGCGCGGGCCCATCGCTTCGTCGAGGTACGCGTAGGGCTCAGCGTGTTGCGAGATCTTGCGCATGAGCTCGAGGACGCGAACCATCGCGTCGTCGTTGAAGGTGATGTGGGTGTGGTAATCCTCGCCGTTCGGGAACTCTTGCGGCCAGCCGCCGTTTTCGTACTGCCCGGCGAAGAGGTACTCGATGCCGGCCACGGCGGCGTCGCCGAACGCCGTGCACCCCGTCGCACCGAAGACGCGCGAGAGGTATTCGACCTGCGTCGTCGTCGCCTTGTTGTCGATGGTCGACCCCGAGCGCCGCGCGGTCGTGGTCGTCATGTCGGTGTCCTTCGGCCAGCCGCTGTCCGTGTTCTGGTAGAACAGGATGTTGTGGGCGAGGGTGATCGCTTCGGGCGTTTGGTAGAACGCCGCCGTCTGCCGGTTGATGGTGTCCCAATCGACGGTGATCGGCACCGGTGCGGGTTGGCAGTCGATGCTCGCCCCGCCGCCGCCGATCGCCCCCGCGCCGGCCGTCCCGCCCGTTGCGCCCGTTGCGCCCGTTCCGCCGGCCCCACTCGCCGCCCCGCTGCCTCCGGACCGCGTCAGGTCGCCCGGCGTGGGAGCCGAACTACAAGCCGCGACCGCAAGAAGACCGACAAAAGCGAAGAGCGTCCGCATTTTCGACCCGTGTAATGCCGGATTCCGGCCGGTCGATCATGCGGACGCAGAGCGCCTCCGCGGGCCAGGGAGCCCTTCGAGGCCCTGGCCGGTCAGATGGTTCGCCTGGACGTGAAGAACGTCAAAGCGCTTCGAGCGATCCCGTCAGACGGGTCGCACTTCTTCGGCGCGCGGGCCCTTGGGCCCCTGGCCCTCGGTGTACGTGACCTTTTGGCCCTCGTGCAGCTCTTCGAGGGTGGCGCCGACGACCGCCGAACGATGAAAGAAAATGTCCTTGCCGGACGGCGTCGAGATGAACCCAAACCCCTTGTCCGTCACCTTCTTGATTGTACCTTCAGCCACGTGAATGCTCCTCGGCAGGTTAATTCTGCCGTCAACTGGTGAAACGAGCACTCCGCAGCTCGATCGCGCAGAAAAGAATTCTACACGCACTTTCGCGTCCTGTAAAGCGCGCGACGACAATTGTCCGGGAATGCTTTCGAGGAGCGCCAACGAGCGGCCGTGCTATGCCCCTCCTGGGTCCTCGTCAGACTTCCGATGTCACGCCTTGCCTTCGAGCAGGCGCCGGCAGGCCCCACAACTAGCGGTGATCGCGGCCGGTCCGGCGCGGCGCTGCCGAGGAGGCCGATATGGCGAGCGCGCATCCACCCCGATCGATCCAGCGACTGGCCTTCGTCGGCAACCACCTTCCCCGCCGCTGCGGCATCGCGACGTTCACCGCCGATCTCAGCGCGGCGGTTGCCGGCGTTGCGCCGGACATCGACTGCATGGTCGTCGCAATGAACGATCCCGGGAGTTCCCACGCGTACCCGGACAACGTGCGCTTCGAAATCGCCGAGGGCGAGGTCGCGGGCTACCGGCGCGCAGGGCAATTCCTGAACGCGAACGGCGTCGATCTCGTCTCGTTGCAACACGAATACGGGATCTTCGGCGGCAAGGCCGGGAATCACGTCGCCACACTGCTCCGCGAGCTCGCGATGCCCGTCGTGACGACGCTCCACACGATCCTCACCGCACCCTCGTCCGATCAGCGGAGCAGCCTCGAGGAGGTGATCGCCCTCTCGGAGCGGCTGGTCGTCATGAGCGACCACGGCAAGCAGACACTCGTGGACCTCCACCAGGTCCCCGCCGAGATCATCGACATCATTCCGCACGGTATTCCGTTCGCCAATTCGGAATCGAACGGGAAGGTGCGCCTCGGGTTCGCCGACAAAAAGGTGCTGCTGACTTTCGGCCTGCTTTCACCGGACAAGGGCATCGAATACGTCATCGACGCGCTGCCGAAGATCCTTCTCGAGCATCCGAATACGGTTTTCGTCGTGGTGGGCGCAACCCATCCGCACGTGAAGGAGCGCCACGGCGAAGCCTACCGGCTCATGCTGACGAGCCGCGCGCGGCGTCTCGGCGTCGACGCGCACGTGTCCTTCCACGACCGCTTCGTGACCGACCTGGAGATCGCCGACTTTCTGGCGGCTACGGACGTGTACGTCACCCCCTACCTCAATCCGGAGCAAAGCACGTCGGGCACGCTCGCTCGCGCGGTCGCCGCCGGCAAGGCGGTCGTTTCGACGCCCTACTGGCATGCCCGCGAGCTACTCGGTGAAGGCCGCGGCGCCATGGTCCCCGTTCGCGACTCCCAGGCGCTGGCCGATGCGGTGAACGACCTTTTCGGCGACGAGGCAAAGCGCAGTGCGTTCGGTAGGCTCGCCGCAGCGGAGGGGAGGAACATGGCCTGGCCGGTGGTCGCCGAACGCTATCTCGAAAGGTTCGAGGCGGCCCGAACCCAGGGACGAAGGACGCGACTCGTTCGCTTGCACCCGCCGGCGCCGATACCTCCGCCGGACCTGCCCGAGCTGAACCTCAGCCACCTGAAGGCGCTGACCGACGACACCGGGCTCCTGCAACACGCGACGTACATCGTGCCCCGGTACGGCGAAGGCTACTGCCTGGACGACAACGCTCGCGCCCTGCTCTTGATGGCGTTGCTCGAAGACTCGGGCTTCGTGGACTCGCGCACGATCCGCGAGCTTGCCGCGAGATACCTCGCGTTTTTCGCGTACGCCTTCGATTCGCGAACGCGCCGGTTCAAGAACTTCATGACCTACTCGCGCCGCTGGAGCGAAGAGGTCGGCTCGGAGGACAGCCACGGGCACGCCATCTGGGCGCTCGGCGCGACGATCGGCAGGGCGAGCGATCCGGGCAGGAGGAGCCTCAGCGGCGACCTGTTCCACGCCGCGCTCCCGGGACTCCTCGAGCTATCCAGCCCGCGTGCCTGGGCGTTCGGACTACTCGGCATCGACGAGTACTTGCGCGCATTCGAAGGCGACAGCACCGTCGAAGCGGCGAGGAAGGACCTCGTCGGGCGGCTCGTCGACCTCTATCGCTCGATCGGCACTCGCGAGTGGCCGTGGTTCGAGACCTCGCTCACCTACGCGAACGCACGCCTCGCGCAGGCGCTGATCGTCTCGGGTGGCGCCATGCACTCCGAGGAGGTCACGGGCATCGGTCTGGATGCACTCACGTGGCTCGCCAAGCTCCAGGTCTCCGAGCGCGACGACTTTGCGCCGATCGGATGCAACGGGTTCTACCAGCGTGGCGGCGAGAAGGCCGCGTTCGATCAGCAGCCGATCGAAGCCGCCAGCATGGTGTCGGCGAGCCTCGATGCGCTGCGCGTGAGCCGGCATCCGATTTGGGCCGAACGTGCTTGCCGCGCCTTCGACTGGTTTCTCGGGCAAAATCATCTGAACGAGCCCGTCTACGACGCGACGACCGGAGGTTGCCGGGACGGGCTTCACGCCGACCGCCGCAACGAGAACCAGGGCGCAGAGTCCACGTTGTCGTTCTTGCTCGCGCTGGTCGAGATGCGCGGTTCCGACTACGCGCGTGCTCCTCGCATGAAGGCCTGACGCCCGGCATGTCCGCCTTCGCGATTCGCACTCACCACCGGCTCCTTCCCGACGCGCGTCGCGTCCTCGCAAAACCCTATTCACCGGGCGAGGAGGTACTCGCGTCCGGTCCCTCTCGGGCGGCACAACTGATGGAACGTGTGCTCGCCATTCCCGAGGCGGACGTACGCCCGTTGCTCGAGCGCATCCTTTCGACGTTTTCGCATCGGCACCGCGACTTCGAGGAGCTACTCGAGCACCATTTCCAGCTCGTCGCTCACCTCGTCAACTCGACGGCGCTGCTTTCTCAGGAGCGGCGTTCGCTGATCGGCGCCTACTTCACCAACGAGTACTCCGTGGAGGCCGCGGCGCTGTTCAATCCGTCGATCGTGCTCGCTCCCGAGGGCGACGAGTTCGCTGCCGGCGAGAAGCGTTTCGTGATGAGCTTACGCGCGGTCGGCGAGGGCCATTTGTCGTCGATCGAGTTCCGAACCGGGTTGATCGACGCCGCGGGCGGGCTGACGTTCGACCCGACGAGCCGGTACCTCGTGCCCGGCCACCGCACCAAGCCGAGCCGCTACGACAAGGGTCTGTTCGGTGCGAAGCTCCACGAACTCGGTGCCGGCAACGAGCTCGCCGATCAAGTGCTCGCTCCGCTCGCCGACCACTTCACCCACGCCGAGCTCGAAACGTCGCTCGCCGCGCTCGAAGCGCACGGTCTGCCGGCGGCGATCTGGTTCGAGACGGTGAGGATCATTCGCGTCCTCGCGGCGTCGAACTACGTCACGACGTTTCCGGCGTCGTCCGCGCTTTCGGAGCGCGTCATTTTCCCGGCGGGGCCCTGCGAAACACACGGCATGGAGGACGCTCGCTTCGTTCGCTTCGTCGAAGACGACGGCACTGTCAAATACTTCGCCACCTACACGGCCTACGACGGCTTCCAGATCATCCCCCAACTGATCGAGACCGACGACTTCAGAAGCTTCACGATCTCGACGTTGAACGGCGCGGCCGCCCAGAACAAAGGGATGGCGCTGTTCCCGCGCAGGATCGGTGGAAAGTACGTCATCCTCTCCAGAAAGGATCGGGAGAACCTCCACATCGGCACGTCGAGCAACGTCCGGTTCTGGGACGACGTCTCGGAGCTCTACCGGCCTTCGAACCCCTGGGAGCTCCTACAGATCGGCAATTGTGGCTCACCGCTCGAGACCGACGCGGGTTGGCTCGTGCTCACGCACGGCGCGGGTGCGATGAGACAATACGCGCTCGGGGCCTTGCTGCTCGATCGCGACGACCCGAGAAAAGTCATCGGGAGCCTCCGCGAGCCATTTCTCGTACCCGACGAAACCGAGCGCGAGGGTTACGTCCCGAACGTCGTCTACACGTGCGGTGGCATCCTGCACCAGGGCGAACTGCTCTTGCCGTACGGCATCTCCGATTCGGCGATCGGCATCGCCAGGATCCCGCTTTCGAGCCTGCTGGCGAAACTCACCGCCAATAGCAGCCGATAAGGGCTGATAACAGCTGATCCCCTACTTGATCTCGCCGCAGCCGATGCGGCCGCCCGCGTTGCCGGTCGGCTGTCCGCCGTCGTCCTTCTTTTCGTGGACGATGATCGATCGACCGAGGAACGAGTTCGGATCGCCGCTCTTCAGGTTCGCGCCGGTGGCGACGATCTCGAGGCTGCCCTTGCCGTCCTTGCCGACCACGATGTTGCCGAGATCACCGAGGTGCCGCGGGGCACTCGCCGGGAGCGCGTGCTGGTGCCCACCGGGGTTGAAGTGCCCGCCGGCGCTCGCTCCGTCGGCGGCACTGCAGTCGCCCTTCTCGTGCACGTGCGAGCCGTGATCGCCCGGGGAGATGTTCTCGACCGAGAGCACGACTTTCACGCCGTCGGGCATCTCGGTGAGTGTGGCCTTGCCGGTGAGCTTCGACCCGCTCTTCGCCGCGATGGTGACTTCGATCGTCTTCGGGGGTTCCGGTGCGGCTGCTGCCGCGGGTGCCGCGGCGGCCGCGGGCGCCGGCTCGGCAGCGGGTGCCGGTTCCGCGGGCGGCGCGGCGGGCTCCGCACTCGCGGGAGCCTCGGCCGGAGGTTGTGATCCGCCGCAGCCGGCCAGAGCGACAAACAGTGGGACACCAAGGACTAGGAACCGGGCGCTGAGCTCTCGCATGAAACCCTCTCGGGGAAAGTGGCGGCGTCGCCGCGCCCCCACCCCTTCGCCCCGCCACGCACCGGGGTCAATCCGCCGCGGATGGGCTGAAAAGCCGGTCGTTTGGACCCCGGTGAAGAAAAACAGCTGACTATGCGCCCACTCACGGGTGCAGGCTCAATTCCTGCCGTACTATCCTGAGGCAGCTCCCGCCCCTCAGCGCCAGCGATCTCGATTCGGGATTCCGGCATGTCAGACCCCACCGACCAAGGGCTTCGAGCCACGGAATACCAGAAGCCGGAGGGCGAGGCGGAGGAGCCACGACCGGACACCCCGCACCGGGTGTCCCAGTTCGTCCCCGGCGAGATCATCGCCGAGCGCTACCGGCTGATCCGCAAGCTCGGTGAGGGCGGGATGGGGGTCGTTTGGGTCGCCCATTCGCTGGCGCTCGGCGTGGACGTGGCGATCAAGCTGATCCGGGCCGGCAACGGCGACGTGGACATGGCTTCGCGCATGGCGCGTGAAGCGCAGGCGACCGCCCTGCTCGGCCACCCGGCGATCGTTCGTGTCTTCGACCACGGTGCGACGGCGCTCGGCGATCCGTTCCTGGTGATGGAACTCGTCGAGGGGGAGACGCTGGCGGCGCTGCTGACGCGGGAGGGGAAGCTCGGGGTCGTCGAAGCCGTGAAGCTCCTCTTGCCGCTGATCGACGGCCTGCGAACGGCTCACGAAACGGGCATCATCCACCGCGACATCAAGCCGGAGAATGTGCTGATCGCCCGCGATCTGCGCGGGCGCCTGATGCCGAAACTCCTCGATTTCGGCATCGCCAAGCTCGACTACCAACCGAGCGTCAACCGCCTGACCCAGGTCGGGGATGTGCTCGGAAGCCCGGAATTCATGTCGCCCGAGCAGGCGCGGGGCGCGCACGACATCGACGTTCGCACCGACGTGTGGGCCGTTTGCGTCGTGCTCTACGAGCTCGTCACCGGCAGGCTCCCGTTCAACATCAAGAACTACAACGCGCTGATGCAGGCGATCCTGCACGAGCAGCCGACCCCGACGTTCGAGCTCGGCGCCGGCGACAAGAATCTCTGGCGCGTGATCCAAAAAGGCCTCAGCAAGACGCGAGAACGACGATGGCCGAGCATGAGCGCGCTCGGCGAGGCGCTCGCCTTCTGGCTCTACGATCGCGGCGAGACCGAGGACGGCAGCGGCAACTCGCTCCGGGCGTTGTGGCTCGCGGGGACGCTCAGCGGGCAATCGATGCGGCCGCGCGAGGATTCGTGGGCCGATCACTCGGTGCCGTCGGTGGAGCCGGAAGTCCAGGAGCGGGCGCTCCCGACGTTGAGGCTCCGGTTCCGGCGCCTGCGTCACCATGCGGCGCTGCTGCTCACGCCGCGGGTGCTGGTGGGAGGCGGCGTCTTCGTCGCCGTAGCGACCTTGCTCCTGCTCTACAGCTGGTCCGGGGACGAGGTGGCGGAGCCCACACACCCCGCCGCCTCGGCCATCCCCGAGGCACCGAAAGCTGCCCCCCCCGCCGCCCCGACACGCCCGCAGCCGGAGCAGCAAGCCGTCACGAAGTTCGACCAGCTGCCGCTCGCCGCGGACTCCAAGGGCAGCGCCACGAAGAAGAAACCGCCCCGCTACCAGCCGCCGCCTCCCGCACAAGGCGCCCCGGGCAACACCGAAAAGCGCCTTCGCGAGTACGGGCTGTAGGCTAGGCTCGCGCGCGTGCTGCGCCGGGCCATCGGGACTTCCCTGACCTCGATCAGGGCACTCCGGCACGTGAGCGGCCCGGAGCTCGCGCTGACGTCCGCGGGCTGCAGCCTGCTCCTCGTCGAGCTCGTCACCGGCTACGCCATGCTGAGCGGTGCCGGCGGGAACAGCCTCGGCCGGTTGGGCGTCCTCGCCCTCGCGCTGGGGCCGCGGGTCTTGCTCGGAACGGCGGGTCTCGTCCCCGTTTCGTTCCTCGCCCGGCGCTTCAGAGCGTTCGTCGCCGCGCGACTCCTCGGTTTCGTCGCCGTGCTCTCCGCCGTGATCGCTGTCTGGCCGGCGACCTTGCAGTACCTCCACGCGCGCCGTGAGGGTGTTCGCCCCTCGCTGACCGCGGCGCTGATCCCCCGAGAGAACGAGAACGTCACCCACCCGGAAAAGACCGTCACCTACTTCACCACGCCGGACGGCGTGAAGCTCGTTCTGGACGTCTGGCGTGCGACCTCCGTACCCGACGGACGCTTGCGGCCCGCGATCGTCAAAGTGCACGGGGGCGCCTGGATCCGTGGCGCACGCGGTGAGCGTTCGGCGTGGAACGCGTTCTTCAACGAGCTCGGCTACGACGTCTTCGACATCGAGTACCGTATGCCACCGCCACTGCGCTGGCTGACGGAGGTCGGCGACGTCAAGTGCGCGCTCGGCTGGGTCGCGGCGAACGCCGCCAAGTATCGGATCGATGTTGAGCGCATCAGCGTGATGGGGCACTCCGCGGGCGCGAACCTGGCGATGCTGGCCGCCTACAGCAAGGGAAATCCCTCTCTTTTGCCCTCGTGCCCGGCCGAAAACGTCGCGGTCCGTTCGGTCATCAATATCTACGGTCCCACCGACTTGAAGCGTCTCCACGCGACCTCGGGCAGCCCGAACCCCATCCGCCGGGCGCTTCACCAGTACGTCGGGGGCACGCCTCTCGAGCTCGTCAACCGCTACGAGCTTCTGTCGCCGATCCGTCACGTTCACAAGGGAACCCCACCGACGCTCACGCTGCACGGCGAGATAGATCGCGTCGTCCCGATGTCCCAAGCCACCTTGCTCGACGAAGAACTCACGGAAATGCACGTTCGCCACGAAACGTGCCTGCTGCCGTGGGCGGATCACGGTTTCGACGCCGTGTGGGACTCCGTCGCAACGCAGACGGCACGCGACAAGATAAAGGCGTTTCTCGCCAGGTACGGCTAGGTCGACTCGGTTGCAGCGCGATGGTATCCATCGCGTGCCGTGTTGGAAGCACCGATTCCGGCGGACGAGGAGAGGCGCCTTTCGCTGCTCAAGGCGTGCAACATCCTGTACACGCCCGAAGAGGAAGCCTTCGACGAGGTGGCGCGCCTGGCGGCCGACATCTGCGGCAGCGAGATTGCGCTGATCACGCTCGTGGACTCGGACCGCCAGTGGTTCAAGGCCAAGGTCGGCGTGAAGCAGACGGGAACGGCCCGCGATCTTTCGTTCTGTGGGCATTGCATCCACCACCGGCACCCGTTCGTCGTCAACGACACGCTCCAGGATCCACGCTTCCGTGACAACCCGCTGGTCGTCGGCGAGCCCTTCCTGCGCTTCTACGTCGGCGTGCCGTTCCTGATGGACGAGGGCTCGGCCGTCGGCGCGCTCTCCGTCGCCGATCGCACGCCGCGCAGCATCAGCGAACGCCAGCTGCAGTCGTTGCAGAGCCTGGCCCGCCAGGTGTCGCGCGAGCTTCGGCTGCGTCGCGATCTCGCTCGTGTCAGCAAGCGTCCACAGCCCGACTTCCCGGTCGGCCCCGGCATGACGGTCGGGGGCCGCTATCGCATCGAACGCCTGCTCGGTCGTGGCGCTGTCGGCTCCGTCTTCGAGGCGCACGATGAGCACGGCGCGCGCGTGGCGATCAAAGTGCTGCTCAGCGAATGGCGCGAGAACGAGCAGATCCTCGAGCGTTTCGCACGCGAGGCGCGCGTGCTGATGCGACTCAAAAACCCCCACGTCGGTCGTCTACTCGACGTGGGGAACCTCGAGGCAACCGAGGGGGACCTGCCGTACCTCGTGCTCGAATTCCTCGAGGGCGCCGACCTCGACGAGACCATCGCGCGACAGGGTGCGCTGCCCTATCGCCAGGCATTCGCCTGGGGCGCGGACGCCTGCGAGGGCGTCGCCGAGGCCCACGCGCTCGGCGTGGTGCACCGGGACATCAAGCCCTCGAACGTGTTCCTCGTCGGCGACGGCGCCAACACGGCGCTCGTCAAGGTGCTCGACTTCGGCATCGCCGCGACCGAGCGCACGTCGGAGAGCGGCGTGCGGCTCACCAGGGTCGAAGGTGTGCTCGGCTCGCCCGCGTACATGGCCCCTGAGCAGATGATGTCCGCCGCCGACGTCGACGCGAGGAGCGACATTTGGTCGATGGGCGCGCTGCTCTATCACGCCGTGACCGGGCAGCTTCCCTTCCCGGGTGAAGGTCACCTCGAGATCTTCTCGAAGGCGATGTCGAAACCCCCGATCCCGCTGCGGGCTCACGTCAAAGGTGCGCCACCCGAAGTCGAGGCGGTGATCCTGAAATGCCTGAGAAAACAGCGCGCCGAGCGCTATCCGTCGATGGACCACCTCGCGGCGGCCCTGCGCGCCGTTGCCGCTGCGTGAACGATCGACTGGTATAGCCCTCGTGAGGAAGTTCATCTGGGTCGCCGTAGCGACGAACGCCGCCGTGCTCGTCGCAGCGTTCGTGGCTCCGCCGCTCGTCGTGCCGCTTTCGGTGGTCGCGCTGCTGGTGGTCCTTGCCGTCTCTTTCCTCGGCGGGCGAATTCCGCGCGAAGCCACCGTGCCGAGTCCGGCGCCGGGCGCGGGGCCGTCAACCGAAGGCTCGCCGCCCTCGACCGGCGAAGCGCCGATCCACTACGACCTCCGCACACGCCTGGCGATCGGCGCGATGGGCGAGATCTGGAAGGCGACGCACACGCTGCTCGGGCGCGAGGTCGCGTTCAAGCGCATCAAGCCCGGGGTCATCGACGAGGAGGACACTCAGCGCTTCAAGCGCGAGGCCCGCGTGCTCGCCAACCTCCAGAGCCCTCACACCGTCGAAGTGTTCGACTTCGGCGTCATGCCGAGCGGCGAGCTCTACTACGCCATGGAGCTCCTCGACGGCATCGACCTGCAGACGATGGTGCGGGAGCACGGCGCGCTGCCGCCGAACCGGGTCATTTACCTGCTCCTCCAGGCCTGCGCTTCACTGAACGAAGCCCACGAGCAGGGGCTCGTCCACCGCGACATCAAGCCTGCAAACTTCATGGTGTGCCACTACGGCGGTGAGTGGGACTTCCTCAAAGTGCTCGACTTTGGCCTGGTGAAAAAACCGCAGGGCACGAAATCGAGCGCCGCCGTCACCCACGCTTCGACCGTCCTCGGAACGCCGGCGTACCTGGCTCCTGAAAGCGTGAGTGGCAGCAAGTTCGTCGATCGGCGTGCGGATCTCTACGCGCTCGGGGCCGTCGGCTTCTGGCTCGTGACCGGGCGCATGGTATTTCAGGCGGACCAGACGATGGCGATGGTCCGGCTCCACCTGACCGAGCCGCCGCCGAAGGCGTCCGCCCACAGCCCGTTCAAGGTTCCCGAGGCGCTCGACGCACTCCTGTTGCAATGTCTCGCCAAGAAACCCGACGAGCGACCGGCGAACGCCGACGAGGTGCGCCGTCGACTCGAGCAGATCCCGCTCACCGAGCGCTGGGACCAAGACCGAGCGGCCGCCTGGTGGAACGAACGGGCGGCGAAAGAAGCCGCGTCGTGACGGAGCCAGAGCTCCTCCGCACGCAGGCCTTCGTCGCCGGAGCCTTTTGCGACGCGGACGACGGCCGCACGTTTCGCGTCGAAAACCCCGCGACCGGCGCGCTGATCGCCGAAGTGCCGGACATGGGCACGGCCGAAACGCGCCGTGCCATCGAAGCCGCCGACGCGGCGCTGCCGGCGTGGCGCGCGAAGACCGGCCGCGAGCGCGCTTCGGTACTTCGCAAATGGTTCGAGCTCACGATGGCGGCGCAGGACGATCTCGCTCGGTTGCTGACGACCGAGCAGGGCAAGCCGCTCGCCGAGGCGCGCGGCGAGATCGCGTTCGGGGCCGCCTACCTCGAATGGTTTGCGGAGGAAGCGAAACGGATCACCGGCGACGTGCTCCCCGGACACCAGGCGGACAAGCGCGTCCTCGTGCTGAAGCAGCCGGTCGGCGTCTGCGCCGCCATCACGCCGTGGAACTTTCCGAACGCGATGATCCTTCGCAAGATTTCGCCCGCGCTCGCCGCCGGTTGCACCGTGGTCCTGAAGCCGGCCGAACAAACGCCGCTCTCGGCGCTCGCGCTCGCCGGCCTCGGCGAACGCGCCGGCTTGCCGCCGGGCGTCCTGAACGTCGTCACCGGCGATCCGCCGGCGATCGGCGCCGAACTGACGGCGAACCGCAAGGTCCGGAAGCTCAGTTTCACGGGGTCGACCGAGGTCGGAAAGCTCTTGCTGCGACAGTGCGCCGACACCGTGAAGAAGGTCTCGCTCGAGCTCGGCGGCAATGCACCGTTCATCGTGTTCGACGATGCCGATCTCGACGCCGCGGTGGCCGGAGCGATCGCCTCCAAGTTCCGCAACGCCGGACAAACCTGCGTCTGCGCGAACCGCCTGTTCGTCCAGGCCGCCGTTCACGACGCTTTCGCCGAAAAGCTCGCCGCCGCCGTGCGAAAGTTCACGGTCGGCAACGGCCTCGAGAGCGGCGTGACGATCGGCCCGCTGATCGACCAGGCGGCGCTCGCCAAGGTGAAGCGCCACGTAAAAGACGCGGTCGAAAAGGGAGCCACCGTCGTTCTCGGCGGGAATCCGCACGGAGCGGGCCCGCTCTTCTTCGAGCCGACGGTCCTCACCGGCGCGACGCTCGGGATGCTCCTGGCCCAGGAAGAAACCTTCGGTCCGGTCGCGCCGCTCTTTCGCTTCGAGGACGAGGCCGAGGCGATCCGGCTGGCGAACGCCACCGACGCCGGCCTCGCCTCGTACTTCTACGCGCGGGACCTCGGGCGCGTGTTTCGAGTCGCCGAGGCGCTCGAGGTCGGCATGGTCGGCGTCAACGTCGGCTCGATTTCGGGCTTGCCGGGCACCGAGGCGGCGCCGTTCGGCGGCATCAAGGAATCGGGCATCGGACGCGAAGGGTCGCAGTACGGCATCGAGGAGTACCTCGAGAAGAAATACGTCTGCCTCGGCCTGTGACGCCTCGCCGAACCAGGCGCTAGGCCGCCTTCGCGCGCCTTGCCGCCACGTGCTTGCGTAGCGTCGCGAGCCGCGCGGTGAGTTCCTCGGTATCGGCGGGGAGAAAGTCGGGGTCCTTCCCGGCCACGACGAGCTCCGCGTGGTGGAGCGCGCGGTCTTGATGTGGGGGATGATCGGTGGCGAGGGCGACCTCGGTGAGCGCGCGGAGCACGCGCAGGGCGACCGCCATGTCGGACCGGCAGTACTGGCGGAGCTGGTTGAAAGCGAGGTCCAGCGAGCTCCGAAGCGTCACCGCGCGCCGCACCATCAGCAGGTTGCCGGTCGCCTCGTCCCTGATCTCGAGCGGAAGGATCCGCCGGCGGGCCAGATGGCAGAGGATCGCCCCCAGGTGGTCGATGCAGGTACTCGCCGTCGTCGAATCGTTGACGGCGGGTGAGATCGCCTTCAGCGCGATGTCGACAATCTGCCGGATGCCGTAGTGGACGTCCTGCTGCATGGTCCGCGACGGACCGAGCTCGAAGCATTCGGCGCATTCCTCGGCCAGCTCCGGCGTCAGCCGCTCGGGCGGCTCGATCGCGAGCAGCGGGTTCATGTTCACCGCAAACTCTCCGATGCCGTGGAGCTGGTAGATCACGATGCCGTGCGTGCGCGCGAGTTCGATCAAGCGCTCGCGGTTCACCAGCTGCACGTAGCCGGAATCGACGGATTCGACCACGGCCGCACCGGGGGGCGGCGCCGGCGGCGGGCCGGTGTCTTCCGGGTGGGTGTCGGCGCGGCCGACTTCGATCGGAAATTCTTCGTCGATGATCACGATCGTCTCGCGTGCAATGCGGTCGACGAGGTGGCTCGCGTTGATGCCCTGACTGATGTGGTGGATGAAGAAGACGAGCCAGGCGAGCGCTCCGGCCGAGAGCGCCATGCCGAGGGTCACGCTCGCTGCGGGCACGAACCCGTCCCCGTCGTGCACGGTGCGCAGGACGAGCAAGCAATAGACGAACGTGCCCATGAAGATGCCGAGCGTGTTTTGGGTCGGTCGATCACCCATGAACCCGCGGAGCACGCGCGGCGAAAACTGGAGTGAAGCCAGCGAGAGCGCCATCACCAGCACGGAGAGGACGACCGAGAGCGTCGTCATCATCGACCCCGCGATGGTCGATAGGATCAGCTGAGAGGCGGCGACATCCTCGTGACGCACCCAGGCGATGCGTGACGCCAACTGGGTGAGCACCGGGAACCGCCGTTCGAGCATCACCATGCCGACGGCGAGCCCGGCGTAGCTCAGCGTGAACATCGCCGGGCGGAAGAGCAGCCCCTTCCTCAGATCGTAGGCAATCCCGCGGAGGACGAAGCGGACGCCATCGAGCATCGGCCGCTACGATAGCGGATCGGCGCCGGGAATCTTATAGAATCCAGGCATGTCGAACGCGCTCCCTGATCCCCCTGCCGATCCCCCCCCGAACAAGCCACCCGCAAGCCCGCTCGCGAGCCCCGAGCCGTGGGACCTCGTTCGCGACGGCTACGTCGAGGAACTGTGGGAGGACTTCTCGAAGTTCTCGAGGAGCGCCCTCGAGCTGGCGAAGCTCCCCCCGAAGAGCGACGTGCTCGACGTGTGCGCCGGCCCCGGGACGCTCGTGGTTCAGGCCGCTAAGGTCGGACGCCGCGTCGTCGGCGTCGATTTTTCGCCGCGCATGTTGGAAGAACTCCGTCGGCGCGCTGGCGATGCCGGTCTGACGAACGTGGAAGCACTGGAGGCCGACGGCCAGAACCTGCCGTTTCCGGACGCATCGTTCGACGGCGCGTTCTCGATGTTCGGGCTGATCTTTTTCCCCGACCGCGCCCGAGGGTTCAAGGAGCTTTATCGCGTCCTTCGGCCGGGTGGGCGCGCCGTCGTCGCGAGCTGGCGCCCGTTCGTGCACATCCCGCCGATCAAGGCGGCCTTCGACACGCTGATCGAGCTGATGCCGGAATTGCCGTTCGGCAAGAGCAAGGCACCGCTCGGCGAGCCCGAAGAGGTGCGCGCCGAGTTCGGGGCAGCAGGCTTCACCGACGTCGAGGTCGAGGTCGTCACCCATGCGTCCACGGCGCCCGATCCCGGCACCTTCTGGCAATCGATGGCGCGCTCATCGGCCCCGTTCGTCTTGCTCCGCCGCCGCCTGGGCGACGAGCGCTGGGCGGCCCTCTCGGACTCGATTCGCTCGGCCCTCGTGGCAAAGTTCGGTCCGGGTCCGCTCGAGGTCGCCCCCCAGGCGTTGATCGGGCTCGGAACCCGACCCTGAACCGAGGTGCGCTCCTGTCGCTCGTCCTCGTCTACTCCATCCCGGCGTTCGTCGCGTTGCTCCTGGTCGAGCTCGCGTGGACGCGCCGGCATCGGAGCGAGAGCCTCCTCGGCTACGAGACACGCGACACCATCGCAAGCCTCTCGATGGGCATCGGCAACGTGCTCATCAGTGCCGTCACCACGCTCGGCGCGGTCGCGCTGTGGCAGTGGGCGTTCGAGCACCGCATCGCGAACCTCGCTGCCGCTGCTGCCCCGGTCGCCTTCGGCGTGCTCTTCCTGGGCGAGGACGTTTGTTACTACTGGTTCCATCGCACCCATCACCACGTGCGGCTCTTGTGGGCCGCGCACGTGCACCATCACTCGAGCAGATACTTCAACCTCTCGACCGCGCTTCGCCAGCCGTGGCTGACGCCGTTCACCGGTCCTTTCTTCTGGCTGCCGCTCGCTTTCGTCGGCTACTCGCCGCCGATGATCCTCACGGCGCAGGCCCTGAGCCTCATCTACCAGTTCTGGATCCACACCGAGGTCGTCCGAAAGCTCCCCGCCCCGATCGAGTGGCTGTTCAACACGCCGTCGCACCACCGTGTTCATCACGGCAAGAACGAGCGCTACCTCGACCGGAACCACGGGGGCGTGTTGATCGTCTGGGACCGCCTGTTCGGAACCTTCGAACCGGAGGGTGAGCCCGTCCGCTACGGCCTGACCAAGGACATCGAGAGCTTCAACCCGCTCCGCATCGCTACCCACGAGCTCGTCGACATCGCGCGTGACGCGCGGGCCGCCCGCTCGGCGGGTGCCGCCTTCTCCGCCATTTTTGGCCCTCCGAGCCGCACCGGGGCCGCCGCTCGGCCCTCCGCCCGATAAAAAGCCTTATTTGGCTATGGTCTGGCGACGACGGCCCGTCGTACCGTAGCGTCCGACCATGCCGTCGACCGCGAGACGCTCGAACCCGTCGCTGCCGACCTACTCGTACTCGCCGTCGCATCGCGCGCTGGAGGTGGTCGCGATCTGCGGGGCGGTCGCCCTGCTCGCCGTCACCCTCTATCTCGCGGTGCGCGGGTTGCCGCCGGGTGCCGGCCACAAGGCCGCGCTCTTCGTTTTCGGCGGCGTGTGTCTGGCCGATTTCATTTCCGGCGTCGTGCACTGGTCTGCGGACACCTACGGCAGCCCCACCATGCCCATCTTCGGCGGCTTCGTGCGGACCTTCCGCGAGCACCACGCGGACCAGCACGACATCACCCGGCACGACGCGATCGAGACCAACGGCGACGTCTGTATTTTCAGCTCGCCCGTTCACTTCGCCCTGCTGCTGTGGGTCGAAAACCCGTTTGCACTGTGGCTGACGTTCGGCGTCTTTTCCGGCAGCTACTTCAACTCCCAGATCCACAAGTGGGCCCACATGGCGGAACCCCCGCTGTGGGTCCGGGCATTGCAGAAGATCCGGCTCTTCCTCTCGGCCGGCCACCACGCCCACCACCACTCTGGGCCTCACCTCACGAACTACTGCATCACGACCGGGTGGATGAACTCGCTACTCGATCAGGTGCGCTTCTTCCGCATCGTGGAGTGGTTCTTGCTCCGGATCGGCATCCGCAAGACGACCTGACCCCGGACCGAGGGACTCTAGTTCGTGTAGGGCTCGCCCTGCTGGTTGCAGCTGTAGAATAGGGACCACTCGCCCATCGTGTTGGTCGTGTTGTCGGGCCAGGCACAGGTCGGGCGGCAGCAATCCTGCATCGTCGTCGTGTGGTACCCGTCGCGGAAGCCGTTCGACATCGCCTCCGACACGGTGTCGATCGCCGGGTCACCCTCGGGCAGACTCTGCGAGTTCAGACGGCAACCGGTGACGCGCGTCAGGTTCTCGGGGCACTCGATGCGCTTGACGACCACGTTCCAGTTCATGTGGTAGTGCGTGTCCACGCGGTTCGTCTCGATGCACGATTCACGGCTGATCGACTGGACCAGCTCGCTCGCCGTGATCTTGTTGCACTCGCCCTCGATGAAGTTCTGACACGTCGCGGCGCCGATCGATGCCTCGGTGTAGCCCATGTTGGAACACTGGGAGTACCGCGTGGCGCGCACCCCGCCCGACCAATCTCCGCCGGTGTCGGGGTAGCCGCTGTACATCGTTCCATTTTCGGTGCAGCCGTTGAAGCTGCCATGCCCGCCGACGGCCATGTACACGTCGAACGCGGTCGGCCCGCCCGCGTAGGTGTTGAATGCCTGCACGATCATCGGCTTCGGGATCGGGACCGAAACCGCCGCGTCTTGCGGCGACTTGAACACGAGCTGGTAGCACTGGCAGCAGGTGCTTGCGTAGTTGCTGCTGGCACCGTCCACGCCGCCCGGATCGGGATCGTGGCCGACGACACCGTAGACGAACGGGGGATCGGCGCTGTTCCAGTCGTCCTTGGCGGCTTGCACCATCTGCGGGCTGAAGGCCATCGACTGCGCGCACATGAAGCCGGTCGTGCCGGAGGCCTCGCAGGCGCTGCGCGCGCCCGGATTCATCTCGAGCGGCGGGTCGACCTTGTAGATGACGCAGGGATCACAGCTGCCGCCGCAATCGACGCCCGTTTCGTCGCCGTCCTGCATGCCGCTGTTGCAGGTCGGTTGCGGCATCCCGCCACCGCCGGCGCTGCCGCTCTGACCGCTCATGCCGGCGCCACCCGCGCCCGACGCGCCGCTCATCCCACCGGAACCGCCGGACCCCGCGGAGCCTGCCGACGTTCCCGCCATGCCGCCAGGCGAAGTACCGCTAATTCCCCCCGCCGGCGTGCCCGCCACTCCACCCGTTGCACCCGCGCCGCCCGCACCGCTCGTCCCGCCCGCACCGCTCACCGCAACGCCCGCTCCGCCTGCCATCGAGCCGGCGCTCCCTCCCGATCCACTGCCCCCGCCCACCGACGCTCCGGCGACGCCACCGGTGGCACCGTTGCCCGACCCGGCTTGAGGAACGTTCTCATCGTTCGTGACGGGATCGCCCGACACACAGCCGGTGAGCACCAACGCACCGCCCGCGACGCGCGCGGCGAACCCGACACGGAAGCGCGACTGAAACCGGTCCCAGGTCATGGCCTTGGTTCTGAACCGGAACGCGGGAGCGGTCAAACCCGCAACGCTCGAAACTACAACGGAAAACTCATCGTCCCTGAAAACGTACACTCGGGGAGTACCATCGGCCGATGGCGATCGAGATCGGCACCCGAGTCCCCGACGCGACCCTGAGAGAATCCACCGAATTCGGCGAGGCCTGTCCGCTCGCTCCGGCACCGGTCAGCGTGGCCGAAGCGACGCGCGGCAAGCGCATCGTGATCTTCGGGCTACCCGGAGCGTTCACCACCACCTGCTCCGCCAAGCACGTCCCGAGTTATCTCGCCGTCCACGACTCGCTCAAGCAGAAGGGCATCGACGAGATCTGGTGCGTGTCGGTCAATGACGGCTACGTGATGGCCGCCTGGGGTCGCGAGCAGAAAGCGCTCGACAAGATCCGCTTCCTCGGCGACGGCAACGGCGAGTTCACCGTCAAGCTCGGCCTCGAGCGCGACCTTTCGGACTCGGGCATGGGCGTGCGCATGAAACGCTGCTCGCTGCTGGTCGAGGACGGCATCGTGAAGCAGCTCAACGTCGAGGCGCCGGGCAAATTCGACGTCAGCGACGGCGCGACGATGCTGAAATCTCTGGGCTAGCGGCGGGACCGAGGCTCAGGGTGTCGAAACGGCGAATTCGTCGAAGACGGCCGTCGTGTTGTCGCCGACGGTGATCACGCCCACGTTGCCGCTGTCGAGCGTCCCGCTCGTGATCGAGCAGTCCTGCGCGGCGGTGAACGTCGTGCCGTTGGTGCCGTAGGAGCTGACGAGCCGCGCGGCGTTCGTTCCGCCCGAAATCTGGAGCTTCAGCCAGTACCAGGTGTTCGTCGTGAGCGGCGTCCCCGGCGTGACGGTGGCGCAGCCGCTGCCACTGATCGTACTCGTGCCGCGCCTCAAGTTGAGCGCCCCCGTGCCGTCGATCTGGAACGTGTAGTAGTTGGTCGACCCCCCGTAGCGCCCGAGGATGCCCGCACGGTACGAGCTCGACGAGCCGTCGAAGTTCGTCACCTTGAGCCTCGAGATGATGGTTTGATTCGTCCAGCTCGACCCGACGACCGAGCGTTGGGATCCACTTTCCCCCGCGTAGCGGTACACGAACGTGAGATCGGTGGTGACGGTCCAGCTTCCACCCGTCGGTGCCCAGCCGTTCGCGTTGCCGTCCTGGAAGTCGTCACAGAACACCCAACCGGACTGGCTACAGATGCTCGGGGCCGTGGCCGAGCACGCGCCGTTCACGCAGTAGGGAGTGCCGCCGCCGCACGCGTTGCCGCAGCTCCCGCAGCGCGCCGGCGTGGTGAGGTCCGCCTCACAACCGTTGGCCGCGTTGCCGTCGCAGTTGCCCCAGCCGGTGCTGCACGTCGGTGTGCAGACCCGGGCGCCGGCCGAGCCGGTACAGGCCGTGGTGCCGTGGGAATTCGTGCACTGGATGTTGCAGGCGCCGCAGGCCGCCGTGGTGTTGAGCTGGGTTTCGCAGCCGGGCGAAACCGTGCAGTTGCCGTAATCCGCGTTACAGGCGCCCATCGTGCAGGTGCCGGTGGTGCACGACGCCGCGGCGTTGGCGAACGAACACGGCACGCCGCAGTCGCCGCAGTCGGTGACGGTGCGAATACTGCGCTCGCAGCCGTTGTTCAGGTTCGAGTCGCAGCTCTTGAAGCCGGTCGAGCAAACCGGCGCGCAGGCGCCCGACGTGCAGGCGGTCGTGCCGTTGGCGTTCGCGCACTGGGTCGCGCACGAGCCGCAGGCCGCCGTCGTGTTCAGCTGGGTCTCACAGTCGCCGCCTGGCGTGCAATCGCCCCAACCCGAGTCGCAGCCGGTCATCACGCAGGTTCCCGTCGTGCACGATTCGCCACCGTGGGCGAAGGTGCAGGCGACGCCGCAGTTGCCGCAGTCGGTCAGCGTGCGAGCGTCACGCTCGCACCCGTTGTCGGGGTTCGCATCGCAACTCCGCCAGCCGGTGTCGCAGGTCGGCGTGCAGTCGAAGCTGCCCGGCGAGCCGCCACAGACGTTGCTGCCGTGCGAATTCGTGCAGGCGTTGCCGCAGCTCGCACAGTTGGCGTTCGTGCCGAGGGGCAGGCATCCGTTGCCCGCACCGTTACACTCGTCGTAGCCGGTCGCGCAGCCCGTCACCGTGCACGTACCGCTCGCGCACGACTCCGAAGCGTTCGGGAAGTCGCAGACCACGCCGCAATCACCGCAGTCGGTCAGCGTACGGATGTTGCGTTCGCAGCCGTTGTTCGGATCCGAGTCGCAGCTCTTGTACCCGGTGCCGCAGACCGGGGTGCAGCCGGTGGTCGTGTTGCAGCTCGTCGTGCCGTTGGCGTTGGTGCACACTTCCATGCACGAGCGGCAATGCGCGGCGTTGCCGAGCGCGGTCTCGCAGGTGCCGTTGATGTCACCGTCGCAGTCGGCGCTCGTCGCGTCACACATCGTCGGCTGACAGGTGCCGGTCGCGCACGTCTCGCCCGAGCCCGCAATCTGGCAGGGGTTACCGCACGAGCCGCAGTTCGTCAGGCTGGTCGTCGAGGTTTCGCAGCCGTTCGCGGCGCTGCCGTCGCAGGCGGCCCAGCCCGAATTGCACGTGTAGTTGCAGCTGCCGGCATTGCAGGTCGCCCCGCCGTGCGCATTGACGCAGCCCTGGCCGCAGGCCGAACAGTTCGTCACCGTCCCTGACGGCGTCTCGCAGCCCGGTGACGAGCTCGAGCAATCGAACCAGCCGGCCGAGCACGAGGTGACGGTGCAAGTGCCGGTCGAACACGTCTCGGTCGCGTTCGGCAGGTCGCAGCCGACCCCGCAGTCGCCGCAATTGTTGAACGGCGCGGAGGACGGCCGGATGTTCGTCTCGCAGCCGTTGCCCCGGTCGCCGTCGCAACTCTTGTAGCCGGTGTTGCAGACCGGGTTGCAGCCCGTGGTCGAGTTGCAGGTGTTCGTCCCGTTGACCGCATTGCAGGCGTCGCCGCAGCCGAGGCAATTCGACGTCGTGCCGAGCGTCGTTTCGCAGCCCGCCTGCGACGAGCAGTCGGCGCGGCCGGCGTCGCAGCCGGTGAGGACGCACTGACCGGTACCGCACGATTCGGTACCACCCGCCAAGCTGCACCCGACACCGCACGCCCCGCAGTTGGACAGCGAATTGAGCTGCGTTTCGCAGCCGTCGGGGCTGGACTCGTCGTTGCAGTCGCCCCAGCCGGCATCGCAGGCGCCGATCTCGCAGCTTCCGGCCGTGCAACTCTCGCTCGCGTGCGCCTTGGAGCATGGCACGCCGCAGCCGCCGCAGTTGAACAGGGTATCCTGCGGCGTCTCGCAACCGTTGTCCTCGTTCCCGTCGCAGTCGCCCCAGCCCGCCTGGCAGCTCGGCACGCACCCACCCGCCGTGCAGGCATTGGTACCGTGGACCGCGGTGCAGTGCTCGCTGCAGTCCCGGCAGTTCTCGATGGTGCCGAGCGCCGCCTCGCACCCGTCGTCGGCGATGCCGTTGCAGTCGGCGAAGCCCTCGTCGCACGCTTCGCGAACACAGGTCCCCCCGGCGCAGGTGCCGGCCGCGTTCGGAAACTTGAGCGTGCAGTTCGTCCCGCAGTCTCCGCAATACTCGTCCGTCTCGCCGAGGTCGGTCTCGCAGTCCGTCCCGTCATCGGCGATGCAGTCCTCGAACGGGTAGGTGCAGGTGGACACTCCGCATTCGCCGTCGTTGCAGACCGCCGTGCCGACCGTGGACGGACAGACGGTGCCGCAAGCGCCGCAATTCGACGGACTTTGAGCGATGTTCGTCTCGCATCCGTCCTCGACACCGCCGGTGCAATCGAGGAACCCGGGTAAGCAGCTGACGGAGCAGGCGCCCTTCTCGCAGGTGGCGATGCCACCGCTCTCGCTGCAGTGGTTGTCGCACGAGCCGCAGGTCTCGGGAGCGGCAAGGTCCGCTTCACAGCCATCGCTCGCATCACCGTTGCAATCCGCGTAGCCCTCGTCACAAGCGACCATACAGGCGCCGTCGCTGCACGTGCCGGTGCCGTTTTCTGGGTCGCAGCGCTCACCGCAAGCCCCGCAGGCGGTGAGCGCGGCACCGATGTCGGTCTCACAGCCGTCGCTCGCGTCGCCGTTGCAGTCAGAAAAGCCCTGTCCGCAGCGCGGCGCGCACTCGCCGTCCACGCAGCGCGTGCTGCCGTGGTCGTTGGAGCACATGACACCGCAAGCCCCGCAGTGCTCCGCGTCGTCGGCGAGCGACGTCTCGCAGCCGGTGTCGGGATCGTCGTCACAGTCACCGTAGGCGTCGTCGCAGGCGATGGCGCAGCCCTCGTCGGTGCAGCTCGCCGTGCCGTGGTGCTGGCTGCAGGCCTTGCCGCACACCATGCAGTCGTCGATCGACCGCAGGTCGGCTTCGCACTGGTCCGACTCCATCTGGTTGCAGTCCGCGGTCCCTTCCGCGCACCCCACGGTCGTGCACACGCCGCCGCTGCAGTGGCCCGACGCGCACGTGACGCGGCAACGCCCGCAATTTTCCGGATCACTCGTGGTGTCCGTTTCGCACACCGTGTCGACGTCACCGTCGCACTCCGCAAGCGGCACGGCGCAGCGCTTGCTGCCGCACACGCCGTTCGTGCACTCGCCGTCTGGCTCGCACGCCGCGCCGCACGCCCCGCAGGCCCCGAGCGCGGTCAGAGGGTTTTCGCACAGTCCGTCGCAGCACAGCCAACCCGCCGGGCAGCTCTCACCACCCGTGCAGCCCGGTGTGCAAACGGCCTCGACACAGGTCGTGCCCGGGGTGCAGTCGGCGTCGCCCGTGCACCCGGCGCAGAGCCCGCGCTCTGCATCGCACGTGATGCCGCGACAGCCCGAATCGTCGTCGCAGCCGATGGCGCAGCGGCCGTCGGATCCGCAGAAAAGTCCCTCGTCGCAGCGCTCGAGCTCGTCGTCGCGAGCCGGGTCGCATTCCACGCAGTAGCCGCTCTCGGAGTCGCATACCGCGGTGGCCGGAAAGTTCTCGCAATCCGCATCGCTTTCGCACGTCGCGGGTCTCGACGGGCCCTCCGGCACGACTGGCCCGTCCGTTCCCGCGTCCGGAGGCGGCACGAAGTCGTACTCCGGCACCCCACAGGCCGTGACGAGCGCGACCGAGGCGCCCACGACGAGCCCGAGCGCGCGGAAAAGACGGGAAAGGCGCCGCATCGTGATTCTCCCGCCCTTCATGCTCGAGCGGGTGACTTCGATCGCGCTGGGTGCCGCACCCCTCGCCCCGCCGGGCGCGCAGCGCTAGGGGTCCCGGGTGACGCGCGCTGTGCCGGCCTCGGTCTGGAATCGGTTTCAGTTTGCCGACGTGCGGGCCCCAGCACGTGCCTCGATGTCGAAGCTGCTCTCGCTCGTGCTGGTTCTCATGACGACGTGTGACCGCTCGGGTGCGGGCGGCGTGCAGTCGATGCCCGCCAACACGGACCCGCGGGCGATCCGCTATCTCTTGAAGCTCCGCCACAACCCGGTCGACCCCGGCGCCGCCTTTCGTTGCTACGGCGCGTGTCAGTCGATGTCGACCCCCAAAGAGTACGTCGAGTGCCTGAGCGAGTGCCCCGGCTTCGAGCGGACGCCGGGCATGAAATGCGACCCGGGCGACGTCCCGCCGGAGGCCGCCTGCATCACCGTGTTCAAGATACCGAAGACCTCGGAACCGGACCCGGGCCTGGTGGTACTCGGGGTGGTCGGCCAGATGCTCTTGGTCGTCGGCCTCGTGTCCGTGTGCCAGGCGTCGGCCACTGCGTGCCAGTCGAACGCCGGCCCGTTCTGAGGCTATTTCTCCGCGGATCCGGCGGCAGGGGGGCGCATCCCGCAAAAACTGCTATCAGGCGCCCGCCATGGCCGCGATCGAGATCCACGACGCCAGCAAAGCCTACGGCGAGAAGCGCCTTTTCCAGGAGGTCAACGTCACCTTCGGCGCCCCCCACCGCTACGGCCTGACGGGCCCGAACGGCGCCGGCAAGACCACCTTCCTCAAGATCGTCTCCGGCGAGCTCGAGCCTGACAGCGGCAGCGTCCGCCGCCCGCAGCGGACCAGCGTCTTGAAGCAGGATCAGTTTGCGTTCGAGTCGTGGCGGGCGCTCGACGTGGTGATCATGGGCAATGCTCGGCTCTGGGCGGTGCTCGAGGAGAAGGAGCGGTTGCTCAAGGAGACGAACCTGAGCGATGCCGACGGGATACGCCTGGGCGAGCTCGAGGTCACGATCTCCGAGGAGAACGGCTACAGCGCGGAATCCGACGCCGGCGAGCTGCTGTCCGGCCTGGGCATTCCGGAAAGCGACCACGAGAAGTGCATGAGCGAGCTCCCCGGCGGACGGAAGCTGCGGGTGTTGCTGGCGCAGGCCCTGTTCGGCAACCCCGACGCGCTGCTCCTCGACGAGCCGACCAACAACCTCGATATCGAGAGCATCCGGTGGCTCGAGAAATTCCTCGGCGGCTACAAAGGCGTGCTCCTCGTCATCTCGCACGATCGGCGGTTCTTGAACCGCATCTGCACGCACATTGCGGACATCGACTACGAAACGATCATCGTCTACCCCGGCGGCTACGACGACATGGTGCGCGCCAAGGGCCAGGTGCGTAGCAAGGTCGAGCAGGAGAACAGCGAGCGCCAAAAGAAGATCTCGCAGCTTCAGGACTTCGTCGCGCGGTTCCACGCAGGTACGCGCGCCTCACAGGTCCAAAGCCGCAAGAAGCAGATCGACCGGCTGTCCCTGACCGATCTCAAGCGTTCGAACATCGAGCGGCCCTTCATCCAATTCCAGGTCAAGAAGCCTTCGAGCAAGCAGACGTTGACCCTCGACGGCATCAGCAAGTCGTGGCCCGAGGTCAAGGTGTGCGAGGGCTTCCGCGCCGTCATCACGCGCGGCGAGAAGGTCGCCATCATTGGCCGCACCGGCGTCGGCAAGACGACTCTCTGCAAGCTGCTGATGCAGGAGATCCAGCCGGACGAAGGCAAGGTCGAGTGGGGAACGCAGACCCACATCGGCTACCTCGCTCAGGATCACCGCTCCGGCATCCGGGAGGGCGTGACGGTCTCCGAGTGGCTCCACTCGTTCGACCCGAAGGCGCACCTGCAAGACGTTCGCGGGCTCCTGGGACGCATGCTGTTCAAGGGCGAGGAGGGGATGAAGCCGACGGCGGCGCTCTCCGGCGGTGAAGCCGTGCGCCTGATTTTTTCGAAGCTGATGCTGACGAAGGACAACGTCCTCGTGCTCGACGAGCCGACGAACCACCTGGATCTCGAATCGATCCTCGCGCTCGGCGACGCGCTGGCCAAGTACGAGGGCACGGCGTTCGTCGTCACCCACGACCGCGACCTCGTGGCCGAGTTCGCCACGCGGATTTTTGCCTTCACGGAGGCGGGGCTCATCGACTGGCAGGGCGGGTACGACGACTACGTCGAGCGCTTCGGCGGCGACGAGCCGGTTCGCGGTGAGGCCGGGCGTTCGAGCCAGCGGCCACCCGCAGCCGAGTCGGCCTGAGCCGCGCGCCCCTAGGCGCGGAGCTGCTTGACGGCGTCCGTGACGTCGTTGCCGCCCGCGGAGAGGCCCGACGCCTTCAGGTGCTTCATGGCGACGCCCATCGCTTGACCGTCGCTGCCCGCGGCGCGCACCGCATCGCGAACGCTCGACAGAGCCGCCACGATCTCGGCAACGCTCAGCGACTTCGGTAAGAAGCCCGCGAGCACCTCGTTTTCCTTTTCCAGGACGGCTCGTTTTTCGGCGTCGATGCCGGCGGCGATCGATTCCTGGTTCGACTTGATCAGCTTACGCAGGATGCCCTGGGCTTCCGCATCGTCGCCCTTTCGGCCCTCGCGCGCGCGATCGGTGGTGATCTCCCCGACGGCGACACGAAGGATCTCCTTTTCCACGATCGAACCCGCCTTCATCGCCTGGAACATCCGCGTCTTGATCGCTTCGAGCAACATGGCTTTCCCTGGCAGCGATTGTCCCCCTCCCCCGTCCTCCGTCAAGTTACCAGCGTCAGCGGATCTCGGCGCTCCGCTTCACCGTGACGAGCGCGCCGGAAAATACGGGGATAGTGGCGCTGCGCAGTGTGGCCGCGATGCAGCTTCCGACCGGCGTTCCTGCGAACACGCCGTCCACGAGCGTGCGGGTGACGCGGCCGGAGGGAGCGTACGTGACGGTGACGGTGGCGAGCCCGGTCGGATCCGACCCGCTCCGGCAGCCCTGCGCGCGAGCGAACGCCGCGCGGATGGCTGCGCTCGCGAACTCTTCGTCGAACGCCGGGCCGTCGCCCACGGGAGCGGAACGCTGGGCCTTCGGCGCACTCGCCGCGACGTCGGGGCTCGCAGCCGTCGTTGACGACGGCGACTCCTCGACGGCGGCCGGCGGCGAGGGCAACGCCACGGCCGCCGCCGCCACGGCAACGTCGGGCGCGGGCTCGGCGGCGATGGGCGCCGGGTTCGATGGTTCCGTCGGGAGCGGCCCTGGATCGGCAGCGGGCGGGGACAAAGGCTCGGGTGACGGGGGAGCAGGAGCAGCGGGCAACACCGGCTCCGTAGCGACGGCGTCGCCGTTCTGCTCCGCGGTGCGGCTCCGGTCGGCGAACATCGCAAAGGCGAGCCCGACGGCCGCCAGCGAGCCGAGGATGACGGCCGGGAGCGCCGAACGCCGCTGTGCGGGCTGTAGCGCCTGGCCTTCGCCTGGGGGCGGCGAGACGGTCGGGATGAAGGTTTGCGTCTGTGTTTCGTAGCCCCGGGTGGCGTCGGAATCCTCGTGCGCTTCGTGGACGGCGTCCGAGGCCAGCTCCTCGAGCTCGTCGAGGTTGGCCTCCGGAATGTCGCCCGCCGGCGCGTGGCTCGGCCGAGGCGGGTGCGGTGGTGGCTTCGACGCAAAACGCCCCGGCGCGGGCGCAACGGAGCGCCGCGGCGCGGGCCCCGGCGGCTGCGGGACGGAAGCCGTATCGAAAAGTTCGTGGACGACGCGTGGCGGGATCGACGCCGCGCGCGCCTCCACGAGCTTCGCGTGCTCGGAAAGCCGCTTCTTCCTCTTGCGTGGCTTCGTCTTCACGATGCCGTCCCTGCCCCGACCTCGTTACCCCGCAGCGGCGGAGCGAGCAAGGTGCTCGCAGACGCCCACGAAATCCGGGCTTCCCGCAGCCTTGCGAGAATGCCACGGTAGGCCACGCCGTGGACCAGGACTTCGCCATCGCTGTATCGCCGCGGCACTCCGTGCGCCTTGCGCTGGAGTACAAAAGCCTCGTCGAGAAAGCCCCTCGGCGCGACTTCTCGGTGCGAACGATCACGCGCCGTGAAGCCAATGGTTTGCCGCTGATGACCGCCGAGATCGTCATCGCCGGCGAGGAAGCACGAGCTGAGATGGAGCTCGCGGCCAAGTTTCCCCTCCACTTCAAGAAGACCTACTTTCCAGCTCGGCTTCACGGCGACCCGCAGGTCGAGTTCGATCGACAGCTCGGCGCTAGCCGTTTGATCGACGTTTTCCCGCCGATCGGCTGCACCAGCGAGACGTTTCGTGCCTGCATGATCCCCGGCCAGCCGCTGCGGAGCCTCCTCACCTTCCAGGCCGAACCCGAAGATCGGAACCTGCGGCACGCGCGCGAACTCCCGCTGAGCTCGGCGATCGGACAATGGAAGCTCGCGGAGCTCGCCTACGCGGCCCTCACGACGCTCCACGGCGGCGGCCTCGCGCACGGGGACGCCGAACTTCACAACTTCGTCGTGTGCCCCGCGCCACTCGAGATCACGCTGGTCGACTTCGAGGCGGCCGTAGAACAGGCCGGGATGACACCCGACGCGTGGAGCGCCCGGTGTCAGGCCGATCTCGACCCGTTGCTGAGGCTGGCCGTCCTGATCCAATGTAGCCTCGGAGCACAGTCCGGAGAGCTCGCCGAGCGGTCGCGCGAACGCGTCGCGTCGCTGTTCAAGGACCCGGACAAGTTCCTGCGCGCGATCGACAGACAGGCCGATCTGGCCTGATTGCGCACGAACCCGCTGACGGCGAGCCGCCCAGCTCCCGAAGCCGATGACTCCGGGAGCTGGCGTCGGCCACCGTTGCTCAGCGCATGAACAACATTTCCTGGTAGGTCGGGAGCGGCCAGAGATCGTTCGCGACCAGACCTTCGAGCGTGTCGACCGCCGAGCGAAGGCTCAGCATGGTCGGCAGCACCTTGGCCTGGAGGTGCTTCGCCTCGTCGTGCGGGCTCGAGCTCTCGTGAGCCAGAGCGCCCTCGAGGCTCTTCACCTGCGCCTCGACCTCGCCGAGGAGCTTCGCCACCTGCTGCGCTGCCTCTGTGCTCGGGCTGAGACCCGCGGCCTTGGCCGCCGCGATCCCCTGCGAGAGCTCCGTCTGATAGCGGAACACCGCGGGGATGATCTGGGTCCGCGTCATCGACACCGCGAGCTTCGCCTCGACCAGCACGAACTTGTTGTACTGCTCGACCGCGATCTCGTAGCGGCTGTGGAGCTCGCGGGGATTCAGGATCTCGTACTTGTCGAAGAGCTCGACGACCTCGGGCTTCTCGAGCACGGGCAGCGCCGTGACGGTGTGCCGATAGTTCGGCAGGCCGCGCTTTTCGGCCTCGGCGTGCCACTCGGCCGTGTACCCGTTGCCGTTGAACACAACGCCGCCGTGCTCCTTGGCGATGTCACAGAGGACCGTCTGGATGGAACTGTTCAGCGTCTTGCCGGCGGCGACCGCGGCTTCCAGCTTGGTGGCGATGAAGTCGAGCGACTCCGCGATGGAGGCGTTCAGCGCCATCAGCGGGTTGCCGACCGACTGCCCGCTGCCCACCGCGCGGAACTCGAAGCGGTTGCCGCAGAACGCGAACGGGCTCGTGCGGTTGCGGTCGCCCGGGTCCTTCGGCAGCTTCGGCAGCGTGTCCACGCCGATCTCGAGCGTGCCCTTGCTCTTCGACGACTTGGCGCCGCCGGCCTTGATCTGCTCGAACACGTCGGTGAGCTGCTCACCGAGGAAGATCGAGATGATGGCGGGAGGAGCCTCGTTCGCGCCGAGGCGGTGATCGTTGCTCGCGGAAGCGATCACCGCGCGGAGCAGGCCCGAGTGGCGATGCACGGCGCGGATCACGGCGCCGCAGAACACCAGGAACTGCGCGTTCTCGTGCGGCGTGTCGCCCGGGTCGAGCAGGTTCCCCTGCGTCGCGTTACCGAACGAGAAGTTCACGTGCTTGCCCGAGCCGTTGACGCCGGCAAACGGCTTCTCGTGCAGGAGGCAAACCAGGCCGTGTCGCTCCGCAACCTTCTTGAGCGTCAGCATGACGAGCTGCTGGTGATCGGTCGCCACGTTGGCGCTCTCGAACACCGGGGCGATCTCGTACTGGCTCGGCGCGACCTCGTTGTGGCGAGTCTTGACCGGAATGCCGAGCTTGAAGAGCTCCTTCTCGGTCTCGACCATACACGCGAGGATGCGCTCGGGGATCGCGCCGAAGTACTGATCCTCGAACTCCTGACCCTTGGCCGGCTTGGCGCCGAACAGCGTGCGACCGGTGAGCAGAAGGTCCGTGCGCTCGAGGTAGAAGCGCCGATCGATCAGGAAGTACTCCTGCTCGGCACCGCCGTACGACACGACCGTCGCCGGGTTCTCGTGGCCGAACAGTTTGAGGATGCGCTGAGCGTGGCGATTCAGCGCCTGGCCGGAGCGCAGGAGCGGGGTCTTCACGTCGAGCGCTTCGCCGGTCCAGGAAACGAAGGCGGTGGGAATGCAGAGCGTGTTGCCACCGAGCACGTACGCGAAGCTCGTCGCGTCCCACGCCGTGTAGCCGCGCGCCTGCGCGGTCTCGCGGATGCCACCGCTCGGAAAGCTCGATGCGTCGGGCTCGCCTTGCACCAGCAACTTGCCGGAAAACTCGCTGATGGCGCCGCCCTTGCCGTCGGGCGAGAGGAAGCTGTCGTGCTTCTCTGCCGTCAGGCCCGTGAGCGGGTGGAAGACGTGCGCGAAGTGCGTCGCACCCTTCGACATCGCCCAGTCCTTCATCGCCGCCGCGACGACATCGGCGACCTTGGGATCGAGCGGAGCGCCCGTCTCGATCGTCTTCTTAAGCGATTTGCAGACGTCTTTCGGCAGACGAGCTTCCATCTGCGCGTAGCCGAATACATCGACCCCGAAGAGCTTGTCGGCTTCGGGGAGGCCCGGGGTGGCCGGCTGAGCCTTGGTGTTGGCGAGGGAAGCAATGGCCTGACTGCGCGGAGAATTCATCGTCGTTTCCTTTTTGGTAGCGCCCGCGACGGCGAGTCACACGTGACCGACGCGGGCGAATAGCACACGCCTCGTTACCTTTCGGCGCGAGGTTCCCTGTGTTTCGTCCATGTGTCAAAGCACGAGCGAGTTCCAACGCCAGTGCAACGGCGATCATGGACTCGGGGCGCACGCCGGCGCCCCGAGTTGATTTTTTCCAGCTTACTTCGCGGGTTTGGCGGGCGCCGCGGGAGCGGCCGGCGTTGCCGGCTTGGCGGCGGGAGCTGCCGGAGCCGCCGGAGCCGCTGGGGTTGCAGGCTTGGCCGCCGGAGCAGCCGGGGTCGCGGGCGCTGCGGGCGTTGCGGGCTTCGCCGCGGTCGCCGGTGTGGCGGGAGTCGCGGGCGTTGCGGGCTTCGCCGCGGTCGCCGGTGTGGCGGGAGTCGCGGGCGTCGCCGGCTTGGCTGCTGCGGGTGCTGCAGCGGGGGCCGCCGGAGTCGGCTTGGCCGCGGGAGCGCCGGGCGCCGGCTTCGCGTCTTTGGCAGCAGCCGCGCCGCCCGCCGGAGGAACGAGCCCGAGCTGCGTCGCGAACGCCATGCCGTTATCGAAGATCCAAACGTTCTTCACCTTGCCGGCCTGGATCTTGGCGACCTCGATGTAGCGGGAGTTCACCTTCTTGCCTGTCGCCTTCTTGATGCCCCAGCTCGGCATCGCGCCGTCGTTGGTGCCCGTGAAGTTGCCTTCGGAGACGACGTAGTCACCCGCGGCCCAGCTCTTCGTGACCTCGAGCTTCACGTCGCTGAACGCCTTGAACAGCTCCTGGTACGACTTCTTGACCGCCGCTTTGCCGACGCGGTCGGCCGGCGCGCTCCCCTCGCTGAACACCACGTCGTCGGCGAAGAACCCGAGGACGGCGTTGAGATCGTGCTTGTTGAAGGCTTCGATGCCCTTCGGCAGGTTCGCGAGGTTGGCCTTTTCGACGTCGCTTCCGCTGGCGATGACGACCGGCTTTTCGGGCCAGCTCTTCTCGATCAGCTTGCGATGGGGCGCCGGGCTCAGGCCGAGTTGCCCGAGCAGCGAGCCCGCGTCGAGGAAGATGCGCTCACGCTGAACGGCGCGGCCGTCGTCCTGGGTCTCCAGCACGTGGGCCATCAGCACACCGAACTTCTTGTTGGTGGCCGGAGCAGTGCCGCCACCCGGAGTCTGCAACGGTCCGTTGTTGGTGCCGCGAAGGAGTACGACCGAGGCGATGTTGTTACCGCTCACGAGGGTGAGCTGGTGCTCGCCGTTTGCGTCCGAGTGTTGCGCCGCAAAACCCTTGGTCGACTTCTCGATGTCGGCGCGACCCATCGCGATCGGGAAGCCCGAGTCGACCTGCTCCGACATCGCGCCTTCGGCGTAACAGGAAGGCGCGAACTTCGCCCAGTCCTTGGCATTGAACGCGGCCCAGCAACCCTGGAACCACTTCACTCGTTCTTCAGCCGTCAGCGGAGGAAGAGCGGGCGCCGGTGCCGGCGTCGTCGTCACCGCCACCGGTGCGGGCGCTACGGGAGCGGGCTCCGGGGGCGGCGCGGGCGCCGCGGGTGGCTCTTGTGGTGCGCACGCTGCGAGTGCGAGAAACCCCACGGTACCCAAAGTCCATTTCGTCATGGTGCTCGTCCCTTCTGGCCAGTGACCGCTCGCGCGAGGCGCGAACCGGTGTCGCCCTAATAGACGCTCCATGCCCGTGGCATCAAGCTCGGTTGCTCACTTTGGTGGCAACCGATCTTTTTTCGCCCGAGGTGCAGGCGCACGCGCCCCTCGCGCCCGTGCCCGAGCGCGGGGGAACGTTACTTTTCTGCTCAGTTCGTGCCGGCGGCGCCGCCGTTGCCAGCGGTACCAGCTCCCGAACCAGCGGCGCCCGACATGCCGGCGGCGCCAGCAGCGCCTGCGCTACCAGCTGAGCCCGCACTGCCAGCGGTGCCAGCTCCCGAACCAGCGGCGCCCGACATGCCAGCCATGCCGCCCATACCGCCGTTGCCCGCACTGCCAGCCGTGCCCGCCATGCCCGCATCGCCGGCCATGCCTGCTCCGGAACCCGCCGAACCCGCCATGCCGCCCATGCCGCCCATGCCACCGGTCGCCGTGTAGGTGCCGCAGTCGGTCTCGGGCGTGACGCCCGCGAGCTTCACGTCATCGAGGTAGACGTCGACGGCGTACGCCGTCGACGTGGAGGTCCAGGGGAACTGCCACTGCAGGCCGACGATCTCGGCGGGGCTCGTCGCCGCGTCGAACGGCACCGGAGCGCCACCCGTCACCATCGCCCAGGGCACCGTCTGCGGGAGATCGCTGAGCGTCACCCGGGCCGCGGGTGCAATGCAGTAGCTCCACGGGTCGGCCCCGGCGGGCATCGCCGTGCATCCGCCCTTCGCGTTCACGAGCGGGAAGGGCTCCCACGGATACGTCGAGTTGGTCTGCGGCTGGAAGTCGATCAGGTTTGGCGTCGCGTCGCCCGTCGTGCCCCTCACGGTGAAGGTGATGCCACCCGTCGCCGTGGAGAGGTTCGAGCAGAACGTGAACCAGATGTTGAAGCCGTGACCGTAGCCGCCGACCATACCGGTCACGTGCAACACGCCGAGGTCGCTCATGTCCTGAGTGAGGCCCGAGCCGAACACGGACGCGCCGCCATGGAAGTCGCCCATGCCCCATTCGGCAAACTGGGCAATCGTCGAACAGGTCGGAGCCGTTCCTTGGCACGCGAAAGGACCACCGGCGCCCGCCGCGCCGGCTGTGCCCGCGGAAGAACCAGCCGCACCAGCTGCCGCGCCGCCCGTGCCTGCAGTTGCACCACCGGTGCCAGCGACTGACCCGCCGGTGCCACCGGTTGCACCACCAACGCCACCGGTTGCACCACCGACACCGCCGGTTGCACCACCGACACCGCCGGTGCCGCCCTTACCGGAGGAGCCGCCGCTGTTGTCCGGATCTTCCTCGTCGCTACTGAAGAGACAGGCCGTCATCAGGCCAGTGCTCAACAGGACCAAGCTCGTCGCGGTAACTCTCCAAGTACGGACCATGACTCATGACCTCCGGCCGAACGGCCAACGGGATCGGCCGGGCGGGACGTAGCCCACCTGGCCGGATCGGGAAAGGAAAAAAGCTCCCCAAGGCTACGCAACGGTCGGGGCTCTGTCCAGGACCGATGCGGAATCGGTTCCGGGCGGTGTCAAATTCCCGTCCGAGCGTTTGCGCCGGCGCTCTCGGACCCGCGGACTTCCGTAGATTGCGGACCCCATACGCGATATGGGTCGGCCCATGCGCTGGATCACGCTTCTGTCATTCGTCCTCCTCGCGATTGCCTGTGGAAAAGGTGGCAAGGGTGCGAAGTCATCGAGCGGCGAGCCCGTCGGCTACGACTCGGAAGGAAACAGCAAACCCTGTCCCAATGCGAGGACGGACTGCGACGAAACGGTCGACGCAACACTCGACTTCAAGGATCGTTGCAGCACCGCGGGCTTCGACATGCGCCTGTGCGGGTGTGAGCAGCTCTGCACCGGCAACGTCGTCGGCAGCCGCAAGGGTTACACCGGCAAGAACCAGGAGAAGGACTGCGAGCCACCGGGCGAGAAGTGCGAGCTGCCCGACACGAGCGCGGCATTCCAGGACGGCTGTAGTGAGGCCGGCCACCAGATGATGGAGTGCGAATGCGAGTGGCTTTGCTCCGGCAAGCTCAATGAAGTCGTTCCCGATCCTCCCAAGGAAGACGAGAAGGCGGAGGGCGAGGGGGACGGCGAGGGTAAGGACAAGGACAAGGACAAGAAGGGCAAGGACGACAAAGACAAGAAGCCTCGCGGCAACATGGACGGCGAGGACCCCGCGGCAAAGAAGAAGAAGAAGTCGCAGGACGACTGACGCCCCGGGTCGGGTTAGAGTTCTGCCCATGCCGACAAATTCGCCCGACCTGAACGCGACGCTTGCCGGGCTCGGGCTGTCGCGAACCACCTACCGGGCGCTGATGCTGCTCCCGCTGGTGTACGTCGCCTGGGCGGACGGCCATGTTCAAAACGTGGAGCGGGAGCTGATCCTCAGGTTCGCGAAGCGCAGCCTGCACCTCACGGCCGAGACGATGAAGGTGATCGAAGGATGGCTCGAGACCGCGCCATCGACCGAATACGTGCAGAAGGGGCTGTCCGGCCTGCTCGGACTCGCCCTCGACGAGACCATGCTCGAGGTCGACGTGTCGGAATTGCCCGATCTCGTCGTGCATGCCGAGGCCCTCGCCGCAGCAACGGCGGAGACCCTGCACGACCCGACCTCCGTCACGCCCGAGGAAGAGGCCGCACTCGCGGAGATCGCCCGCCTCTTGCAGGTCGACAGCGGTTCGACCTGGAAGAACGTTCTCGACGCGGTGCGCACGATGCGCCCGCCGAGCGATACCTAAGGACTGACGCGCAGCGGGAATTCGAGGCGGACCATGCCGCCCGCATGCCCGAAATTCGAGAGCGGCCGGGTCGAGAGCTCGGCGCGGAAGAGGCTCGCTCCGAAGCGGAACGGCGTCGTTGGATCGTCCCAGGTCGCACCGAACGACAACAAGCGAAATGACGGGACGCCCTCGCTGCCATGGAGCGGAGCAAGATCAGGGGAAACCGTGGACCAGCTCTTCCCGAGGGGAAGCACCGCCACCACGAGCTCGGCCTCGACCCTGAGCTTCTTGGCGACGACGAGCCCGCCGTGGACCGTCCCGCCGGGGCCGACGCCGACGTCGATGGGGTACATCTCGTGCCAGGGCGCGGTCGGCTTCCCCGGCCCCGTGCCGTGCGGGTGTAGGTGGCCGTTGTGCATGCCGAAATAGGCGCCGGGCCCCGCCCGCACGAAGAGCCCGAGCGGTGCCGACGGCGTTTCCACACCGACGGTGGCGCCGAGCGGCATCAGCACCCACATCGATTCGGAAACCGTGCGGCGCTCGTCGTGGGCCGCGCGCTGCTCGATCCAACCCCCGCCGGCCTCGAACGACACCCATGAGCCCTTCGGGCGGATGCGAAGACTGCCGAAGCCGCCGACACCAATGCCACAACCGCCGTAGGAGACCTTCGCTGGGCACGCGGGCAGCGTCGCCGCCATCAACCAATCCATGCGGTAGCTTGCTTCGGCGAGAAAATCGAAATTTCCGCCCGCGAAGGAGAGTACCGCGTAGGCCTCGAGCGCGAGCATGGCCGTCCAGCTGCCGCCGTAGAGCAGGCGCGTGGCTTCCTGCGCGATGATTCCTTTCGGTTGCGGCGACCCATAGCGTCCGCTCGTCATCAGGGTCGAGAACTGGAGTACCGCCGACCACGCGCCGTTCAAGACCGCGGCCTCCGGCGCCGTCTTGATGAGGTCACGCGGCGCCGTGAGCTTTTCGAAAGCAGTCTTCTGATGCCCGCTCGAGCCGGAAGTGGACGGAGTCGCCGCGACCGGCTCCGCTGACAGGGGAACTCCCGCGAGGCCGATCGCGACGGCGAGCAGCGTGGCAACGACCCGCGGACGCGCCGCGTGCACGGAGAGCCCGGGAGCGAGCATGGCGGTGCTCCCGCCAGGATAGTCACTTTTCCGCCTATGAGATTTGCTCTAGCTGCGGCGGGTGTCGGCGGGGATGAGCGGCTCCGGACCGCCCTCGCGCCAGGCCCGAAGTTCGCCCGTCACGCCGTCTTCGGCATTCAGGAGGACGAGGTGGGTGCGCAACGCCGGCGCCCCGCCTGACGTTCCGTCGGGCGCGTCCTCCTCCGCCCATCCCCCGAGATTCACGTAGGTCGTGCGTTCGCTCGGGTGCATCTCGGGACTATGCGTGTGCCCCATCACGACGAAGGCGGCGGGAAACAGCTTGGCGACCACGAGCGACCGCTCACGGAGGACGGCGCTCGGTTCGATCGAACGCTTGGGCATCAGTCGGTGTGCAACGAAGCCAAAGAGGAGCATGGACAGCACCGCGCCCGGCACGGCGACCCAGACCGGAGCGACGAGCGCCAGCGTCACGGCGAGCACGGCGCCGAGCAGCAAGAACAGCACGCGGTCGAGCATCACGCTGGTCAGGATGGCGCCGAGGCTCCGCGTGGCGGGAGCGCGCTGGAGCGAGGCGAGCCGCTCCAGCCGCTCCAGGCTGACGTGGTAGGCGGCGCTGAGCGCTCGCATGCGCCGCTGGCGAACGGCTTTCACGCTCCTCGAAACACCGCGCAGCTGCAAACGCCAGAGCCTGAAGAGCGCGCGATTCGCCCGCACGAAACGAGCCACGAGCCCGGCGGCGCCGCTGATCCCTAGCCGTGCCGCGAAGCGCAGGTAGTCGAGAAAATTCAGTGCTTCGTGGCCGTTCTCGCTCATGCCGCGGGTCGGGCGGACGACGTAGCGCAGGAGCACGTCGGCGAGCGACCGCGCCGTCCTTCGCGGGTCGTCGGGAGAGACCGGGTAGAGCACGTGATCGTAGCTGCAGCACGGATCGTACTGGTGCCCGTGTTCGAGGTAGATGAGCCCCTCGTCGTAATAGAACCAGGGCGCGAACGTGACCGCCTTCCGCGGCAACTTGCCGAACACCTCGAGCGCGCGGCGAAACTCGCGCTGGACCGAGCGCCAGTGAAAATCGACGTCGTGATTGCCGCGCACGAGAACGAGTGAGTTTCCGGCCGCGAGGAAACGGGCAAGGCTCTCGATCAAGCGCGGGTGGTGCTCGACGACCAGGCGCAACTTCTGAAGCGCGTGATCGGGGGTGCCGCCGAGCCCGTGGGACAGCTCCTCCTCGGTCGGCGGCGTCGAAATCTCGCTCGCGGTCGCCATCACCGCCATGCCCCCGAAGTCGATGAAGTCGCCGCCGATGACCAGCCGCCAAGGGCGCCCCCCGACCGGATGCTCGCGGTACCAGTCGAGCAGGGCAACGAGCTCGCGCTCGCAGCGTTCGCCGGCGCGGGAACGGCGCGGCGCCTCCGGACGCACGTGGTGAACCAGGTCACTCCCCAGGTGCAGGTCCGACAGGGCGATCAGGTTGTACGGCCGATGAGCCGCCATAACCTAGTATGGATCCGCGACCGCCGCCCGGCCATCGCCGCACTTGATCTTTCGGGCGGAGTCGATCGAAATCGGGCCCCTCCATGAACCGCGACGCCTTTCCCCCCAACTTTTCTTTCGGCGTCGCCACGTCGTCCTACCAGATCGAGGGCGCGGTCAACGAGGACGGGCGCGGCCCGAGCATCTGGGATCGCTTTTCCCACACACCCGGGCGGGTGAAGCTCGATCACCACGGCGACGTGGCCTGCGACCACTACCATCGCCTCGCCGAAGACGTGGCGCTCCTCGACTGGCTGGGCGTCGATGCTTACCGCTTCAGCATCGCCTGGCCGCGGATCTTCCCCGAAGGGCGCGGTCAGGTGAACGAGCGGGGCTTGGATTTCTACGATCGCCTGGTCGACGCCCTGCTCGAGCGCGGTATCGCACCGAACGCTACCCTGTACCACTGGGACCTACCTGACGCGCTGCCGGGCGGCTGGCTCGCGCGGGACACGACGCACGCGTTCGCCGACTTCGCCGACACCGTCGGAGCGCGCCTGGGCGATCGCGTGGCGCTCTTCTTCACCCACAACGAGCCCTGGTGTCAGGCCTTCCTGGGCTACGAAATCGGTATGTTCGCCCCGGGGCGCACCGACCTCGGCGAGGCCCTGCTCTGCGCCCACCACCTGCTCGTGTCACACGGGCTGGCCGTCGAAGCCCTCCGCACCCGCACGCGAGCGCCGGTCGGCATCGCGCTGAACTTCATGCCGACCGAGCCGGCGAGCGACAAGTCCGAGGACGCGGAGGCTGCGCGCCGGATGGACGGCTACTTCAACCGATGGTTCGTCGAACCGGTCGCTGGCCGCGGCTATCCGGAGGACATGGTCGCGCGCTACGGCGATCGCATGCCAGCGGTGACCGACAAGGACCTCGCCTTGATGGCGACGCCGATCGACGTGCTCGGCATCAACTACTACGAGCGGGGCGTCATGACCCACGACGCGACCGGGGGACACCTGGAGGTGCGGCGGATCAAGGACACGGGCCTACCGCGCACGGCCGATCGCGAAATCTACGCACCGGGCCTGCGAACCATCTTGACCCGCATGCACCGCGAATACGGCTTCTCGAGGCTGGTGGTCACGGAGAACGGCGCTGCCTTCGACGACGTGCTCGAGGCCGACGGCGCCATCCACGACCGGGGCCGCACCGAGTTTTTCCGAGCCCACCTCGGCGAGCTCCGGCTGGCTCTCGAGCAGGGGATCCCGGTCGAGAGCTACTTTGCCTGGTCACTGATGGATAACTTCGAATGGTCCGAGGGGTACACGCTCAGGTACGGGCTTTTCCACGTCGATTTTGCGACACTCGAGCGGCGGCCGAAGGACAGCGCTCACTTTTTTCGAGGCATCACGGGGCGAGACAGACCGCGCTGATTGGGGGAGAGTTAGCCCCGTGACGACGCCCTGTGTCATCAGCGTGGCCATCACCGGCTCCCTGCCGCAGAAGGCGAACAACCCTGCGGTCCCGCTCGAGCCGAACGAGCAGATCGAATCGACGCACGAGGCGTTCGAGGCGGGTGCGGCCCTGGTGCACATCCACGTGCGCGACGAACGCGGCGCGCCTTCCTCCGATCCGGAGCGGTTCAGGCGCGTGCTCGAGGGCGTTCGCGCGTCCTGCCCGGGCATGATCGTGCAGTTTTCGACCGGCGGGCGCGGTCGCGGCCTTTCCGAACGCGGGGCGATGCTCTACCTCTTGCCGGACATGGCGTCGCTCGCGACCGGCTCGGTGAACTTCCCGACCTCGGTGTACGAAAACCCACCGGACTTCGTCGAAGAACTCGCGTCGGACATGCTCGGCCGCGGCATCAAGCCGGAGGTCGAGGTCTTCGACGTGGCGATGCTCTACAACGCCGCCGAGCTCGTGCGGCGCGGGCTGCTTCGGGCGCCGGCCCACGTCCAGTTCGTGCTCGGTTTGAAGAATGCCCTCCCGGCGCGACGCGAGTTGCTCGAATTCTTGGTGAAAGAGCTCGAGGCCGTGCTCCCGGGGTCAACCTGGACGGCGGCGGGCATGGGCAAGCATCAGCTCACGGTCAATCGTTGGTCGTTCGAGCTCGGTGGCCATGCGCGGACGGGGCTCGAAGACAACGTGCGCTTCGACGAACACCGGCTGGCGAAGAGCAACGCGGAGCTCGTGGCGCGGGTCGCGAGTCTGGCGAGTGAGTACGGGCGCCCGGTGGCGACGCCGAGCGAGGCCCGCGCCTTGTTTCACCTCGGAGGAGCGTGATGGCGGGCGACGCGCTCCACGACCTGACGGGTCTCGACGGCCTGCCCGCCGTTCTCGAGCGCGCTGGCTCGCGCCGCGTGCTGCTCGTCACCGGCCCGAGCGCGCGCCACGTGGAAACGATTCGCCCCTACGTCGGCGAGCGTCCACTGACCATCTTTTCGGGCGCGCGACGCCACGTGCCGGAAGCCGTGGTCGCCGAAGCGGAGCGGGTGCTCGAGAAAAGCGGCGCCGACACGGTCATCGCCCTCGGCGGCGGCTCGGCGGTCGGCCTCGGCAAGGTGCTCCGCCTGTCGCGCGACATCACGCTGATCGCGATCCCGACCACCTACGCCGGCTCCGAGCACACCAACATCCACGGGCGCCTGGTCGACGGCAAGAAGGTCACCGGGCGAGATGACCGGGTGCGACCGGTGGCCGTCATCCACGACATCGGGCTCACGCTCGACATGCCGAAGGCGCTCAGCGTGACCAGCCTGATGAACGCGCTCGCTCACCCGCTCGGCGCCCTTTTGGCCGACAACGCCCCGGACCCGCCGAGCCCGGCGGCCCTGCACGCGGTCGAGATGGTGTACGGCGCGATCGAGGCCCTGCTCCGCTCGCCCGCCGACCGGCATGCACGCACCCTGGCCCTGCGCGGCGCGATGACGGCGGGGAGGGTGCTCGAATCCGCGAAGCTCGGCGCTCATCACCACCTGGCCCATCGCCTCGGCGGCGAGCTCGATCTCGAGCACGGGGCGCTCCACAGCGTCCTCTTGCCGCACACCGTGCACCGGGCGCGAGCGACCGCGCCGAATGCGGTCGCCGCGATCGAGGCGCGTCTCGTGATCGCCGATCTGGAAGCGTCGCTGTTCGATTTCCTGGTGCGCGCGGCAGCCCCCGTTTCGCTGAAGGCACTCGGCGTCGACCGCGCGCGGTTCGATCAGCTCGTCGCCGGTGCGGCGGACCTGCCGCGAGACCTGCTCGGCGTGCTGTTTCACGGCCGGAGGCCCACGGCCTCGACGCGGTTCGAGGACTGGGGCCTGCCGGAGACGGTTTCGGTTCATGGCCCGGCGTTCGAGCGCGCTCGGCGCGTCGTCGTCGCTTTGCACGGTCGTGGCGCCACCGCCGACAGCGCCATCGCCCGCGTGCTCGAGCTCACCGGCAGCGACCCGGGGGTCACCATCATCGCGCCCCAGGCGCGCGACCACGCCTGGTACCAGGGTCGCTACGGCTCGAAGAGGAGCGACCTTCCGGAGCTCGACGCGGTACTCGAGCAAATCGGGCGCGTGCTCGACCGCGCCGTCTCGGCCGCCGGCGCCGAGCGCGTCGTTCTCTACGGCTTCTCGCAGGGCGCCTGCTTGGCGATCGAGCTCCTGCTCGGCCGTCGGACGAAGCTCGGAGCGCTGGTGGCACTCTCGGGCGCGGCGATCGGCCAACAAGGCGAAGAGCTCGCGGTCCCTCCGTCGCTCGCCGGGATGGACGTCTTGCTCGGGGCGAGCCGCGCGGATCCGTGGCTCGGACCGGGCGACGTGGAGCGCACCGCCGAGCGGCTGAGGAGCGCGGGGCTCGCCGTGTCGGTCGCGATGACGGCCGGCGAGACCCACACGCTCCACGCGGTGCACCGCCTGCTGGCGCGCCCGCTGCTCACCGGCGAAAAGTCCGCCCCCCCGCTGACCGGCTTCGGCAACACTCACCAGAGTGAAGCGCTTCCGGGGGCGCTGCCCAAGAGCCAGAACGTGCCACGAAAAGGCCCCTTCGGCCTTTACCCGGAGCAGATCAGCGCCACCGGCTTCACAGCGCGGCGGAACGAGAACCTCCACACGTGGGTGTACCGCGTGCGCCCGCCAACGAACCAGGGAGAGCTCGAGCGCCTCCTGCATCCCACGTTCAACCATGACTTCCTGAGCCAGCCCCCGGAGCCGAACCTCATCGGGTTCCGCCCCCTCACGCTGGCCGAAGCGCCGACCGACTTCGTCGACGGCCTGGTGACGCTGGGCGGCGCCGGTTCCGTGGAGCGCCGCCGCGGCTACGCCGTCCACCTCTACTCGGCGAACCGCAACATGGAGGATCGCGCGTTCACCAATGCCGACGGCGACCTCGTGATCCTGCCGGAACTCGGTGCGCTGACGCTGGTCACGGAACTCGGCCCGCTCAGCGTCGAGCCCGGCGAGATCGCGATCATCCCGCGCGGCATTCGCTTCAGCGTGTCGCTCGCGGGCCCCACGGCGCGGGGCTACGCGGCCGAAGTGTTCGCGCGCCATTTCCGGCTGCCGGAACACGGCGTCGTCGGTCCGAACGGGCTCGCCGATCCCCGCCATTTTCGCGCCCCGAACGCGTGGCACGAGGACCGCCTCGCCCCCGGCTACCGCATCACCACCAAATCCGGCGGCGTCCTCTACGACGCCCGCCAGGACCATTCTCCGTTCGACGTGGTCGCGTGGCAGGGCAATTACGCGCCGTACGTCTACGATCTTTCGCGCTTCAGTCCGCTCGGCAACACGCGCATCGACCACGCGGACCCCTCGGTCCACACCGTGATCGGCGCCCCGCTCGACGAAGACGGCACCACGTCGCTCGACCTCGTCGTGTTCGCGCCGCGCTGGGACCCGACCGAGGGCACCTTCCGCCCACCCTATTTCCACCGCAACGTGGCGACCGAGATCAACGGCATCCTGCGCGAGACGGTGGTACCAGACAGCTTCTTCGCGCCCGGTGTCGTGTTCGTCACGCCGGGCCTGACGCCGCACGGACCAGGGGCCTCGCTCGAACGGCGCACCGTCACGGCCGATCCGTCGATCGCGGACCGACCCCATCGCTACTCCGACCACGCGCTGTGGTTCCAGTTCGAGACGACGTTGCCGCTCTCGCTCAGCCGCTGGGCAGCGGACGCGCGAGAACGGGTGCCGAACTTCTCCGGCTACTGGGGCGTGCACCGGTCGCGGTTCCGACCGGGTGGCTAGAGCATATCTCGTCATTGGCTTCGCCAATGCCGAGGCGTGGCTTCGCCACGCGCGCTGCTTCGCAGCGCAGCTCTAGGTCTGTTTCTGGGGGCGTTCCCGCCCCCGCACCGGCAGGTATGCCGGTGGCTCCCCCTCACCCGCTTCGCGGGTGGCTAGAGCTCCGCGCCGTTCGACGAATTACGAGATGCGCTCTAGCGTTCCGTTTTTCGGCGCTGCCAGCCGTCGAGCTTCTCGCGCGCGCGGTTCCGAGTCGGATCGACCGACTCGGCGTGGTTCGGCATCTTGGCCGTGAGCTCGATGATGTAGCCGTTCGGGTCCTCGAAGTAGACCGAGTGGATGAAGCCGTGGTCGGAGATGCCACGCGAGGGGATGCCGGCAGCCTTACCCTTCGCGAGCATCGGCGCGAGATCCGCGTACTCGACCTCGAGCGCGATGTGCAGGTCGTAGTCGTGCTGCGTCTTGAACTCGAACGGCATGTCCGGCGCCTCGAAGAAGGCTAGGAACGAGCCGTTGTCGAGCCGGTAGAAGGTGTGCAGCGTCTCGGTCGTCCGGCCCGTCTTCGTTTCGCCGAGCTCGAGCGTGGCGGCGAGCGGCAGACCCAGAAAGCCTTCGTAGAACTTGCGGGTCTCTTCCGAATCCCGGCAGCGGTAGGCGTTGTGGTGCAGGCCTTTGAGCATCGCTCGGTGTGACGAGCTTCTAGCACGACTTTTTCGCGCCGACCGCCGCGGTAGGTGGCTCAGCGCCCCGTTTTTCCGTCGTAGGGGACGGCGCGCTCCCCGGCTTCCCAGATCGCGCGCATCGCGGGTTTTTCTTGCTCCTCGAACACGTGACCGACGAGGCCTGCCGCCCGCGCGATGACCGCAAAGCCGCGCAAGATCCGGCGCGGCACGCCGCAATCGCCGAGCACGGCGGCCACGGCGCCGGTCGCGTTCAAGGTGATGTGCTTGCCGTACGTCGCGTCCACCGCGGCGGACAGCGCTTCGATCGCGGCAACGTGTTCACCCGCGACGCCGCGCTCGCGCGACAGCGCGATGAGGCGGATCGACCGCGGGTCGTCCGGCTTGTGGAACGGATGCCCGAAGCCGGGGAGCGGGAGCTTGTTCGCCTTGAACTCCTCGGCAATGCGGCGCGCCTCGGCTTCCCGTTCAGGGCCGGCGGCGATGACGCGCTCGATCAGCTCGCCGGCGCCCTCGGTCGTGCCGACGAAACGGCTGCCGACGCAGAGCAACCCCGCTGCAACGGCCGCCTGCAGGGCCTCCTCGGCGCTCGAGTAGACGAGGCGTGTCGTGAGCGCGCTCGGCGTGAGGCCGTGTTCCATCAAGGTGACGAGGCAGGCGTCGACCAGCTCGAGCACCGGCTTCGACGGCTTTTTTCCCAGGATCTGGAAGTACAGAAACTCGGTGAAGCCGTAATCACCGAGGATCTCGTGGCACAGACTCTTGTCGCGGATCCACACGTCGTCGGCGGTGGAGGTGGCGATGCTCGTCGTCTGCTCGGCGGGAAGTCCGGTCATGGCGTGTTGCGCTTCTCGAGCTCGTGCCGTTGAACCTTTCCGGACGCGCTTCGCGGAAAATCCTCGAGCGCGATGAAATGAAACGCCTTCGGCTGCTTGTACCCGGCGAGCGCCGCGCGGCAAAGCCGTTTGAGCTCTTCCTCGCCGAGGCTCGGGTCGTTGCGCGCAAGGTACACGATCGGCACCTCACCCCACTTCGGATCCGGTGCACGCACGACGGTCGCTTCGACCACGCGTGGATCCGCGAGCAGCACGCGCTCGATCTCGGCCGGGTACACGTTTTCGCCGCCGGACTTGATCAGGTATTTGACGCGATCGACGAAGTCGAGCGTGCGGTTTTCGTTCCGCACGAACACGTCGCCCATGTGATAGTACCCGCCGCGAAACTCGTGATCGTTCACCTCGGGGGCGCGAAAGTAGCCGCTGAACAGGGTGGGGCCGCGCAGGGCGAGTTCACCGCGGCTGCCGTCGGGCACATCGCGGTCCTCGGCGTCCACCAGGCGGATCTCGCAGAAGCGGCTGAGTTCCTTCGACAACGACTCGGGCGCGACGCCGATCGGAATCAGGTTCGACGAGCACGGCGGGCAGCCGGTTTCGGTGGCGCCGAAGGTGTTCGCGTACGGCGCGCGGAGGAGCGACGTGATGCGGGCGATGTCGGCGCGCGGCACGAGATCCGCCATCACCCCGCACAGGCGGACGCCCTTCGGCACCACCTTTTTTGCCTCGAGCTCGTCGGCGAACGCAGCGACCATGCCCGGCATCAGGATCAGCCAGCCGAGTTGTTCGCGCGCGACGATCTCCGCCAGCCGATCGCGCTGGAAGCCTTCCACCACGATCACCTTGCCGCCCGACATCAACGTACCGAGCGAGTAGTCAGCGCCGCCCATGTGATAGAGCGGCGACCAGGCGACGAACGTATCGTCGGGCCTCACGCCGAACTCCGCGAGCACCACCAGGTTGCGCGCGATCTCGGCGCGATGGCTGATGACCGCGCCCTTCGGCAACCCGGTCGTGCCGCTCGTGTAGAGGATGAGGAGCGCGTCCTCCGGATCGAGATCGACCGGACCCAGGAGCGGCGTCGACCGAGCGAGCAGGGCTTCGTACTCGTCGCCGAACACGATGGTCTTCGGCACCGTGCCCGAGCGTTCGATCGCTTCGGCGTAGCGCGGCGAGGTGAACGCAACCGTCGGCTCCACGAGCTTCAAGCAATGCTGGAGCTCGGGCGCGGCGAGCCGCCAGTTCTGACAGGCGACGACGGCGCCGGTGGCCGCCGCGGCGAGGTAGAGCTCGAGAAACTCGCTGCGATTCTCCGACAGGATCGCCACCCGATCGCCGCGGCCGACACCGAGCGCCCCGAGCGCTGCTCCCAGCCGGAGCACGCGATCGGCGAGGGCCCCGTAGCTCCGGCGGCGAGCGCCCTCCTCGATCGCGATCACCTCCGGGTGGCGCGAAACCTGCGCGAAGAACAGGCTGGCCACGGTCGACCGACCGGCGCGGCGCGCCATTGCCCCCCCGTCGTGGATCCGTGCTGGGCTATGGGGCAAGGAGAAGAGTCTAGTTCCGGGCCGCCTTGACGTCGAGGTTCGCTCATGGTCGAAGGCCCCGTGCCCGCCGGGTATGCCCTCCTACACGGTGACGGCATTGCCTACATGGCCGAGCGCGCGCCGCGTTCGATCCACGCGATCGTGACCGATCCTCCGTATGGTCTCCGCGAGTACGACCCGGACGAGCAGCAAAAACTCCGGCGCGGCCGCGGCGGCGTGTGGCGCATTCCCCCGGCGCTCGGCGGTTCGAAGCGGAGCCCCCTACCCCGCTTCACCGTGCTCGGCCCCAAAGACCATGCGCGAATGACCGCCTTTTTCGCCACGTTCGCGCGCCACGCCCTGCGCGTCTTGGTCCCCGGCGCCCACGTCTTCATCGCGGCGAATCCCCTGCTCTCCGAGCTCGTCTTCGGGCCCTTCGTCGCCGCCGGCTTCGAGAAGCGCGGCGAGGTCGTTCGACTGGTGCAAACCCTGCGCGGTGGCGATCGGCCCAAGAACGCGGAAGCGGAATTCTCCGGCGTGACGGTGATGCCGCGCTCCGGCTGGGAGCCGTGGGGCATCTTTCGAAAACCCTGCGACGGCCGCGTGCAGGACAACCTCAGAAAGTGGAAAACGGGCGGCCTCCGCCGTCCCTCCGCCGCGCTCCCCTTCGTCGACGTGATCCGCTCGGCCCCCACACGCCCCGCCGAACGCCGTCTCGCACCGCACCCGTCCTTGAAGCCGCAGGCCTTCCTCCGCCACCTGGTCCGTGCCGCGCTTCCCCTCGGCGAGGGGACCATCCTCGATCCCTTCGCCGGCTCCGGGTCCACCCTCGCCGCCGCCCTCGCTGTCGGCTACGAGAGCATCGGCGTGGAGATCGATTCGCGGTACTTCGCCCTCGCGAAGCGGGCGGTGCCGAGGCTGGCGAAGCTCACCGTGCGCTGATTTCGCCTGCGGCGACTCCCGTCAGGCCCGCGCTCAGCGGCAGACCGCATTCTCCGCGGCGTCCCAACTCTCGTCGCGCGTCACGAGCGATTTCGGCGCGACGCGCCCGCCCCGAGTAGCGAGCCGGCGGCTCGTGAGCGGCAGCCGCTCGAAGACCGCACTCGCCGGACGCAAGCGATAGGCCGCGTATTCGTGCATGTCCGGGACCTCTGGATCGTGCGAGCCTTCGGAGCACGGCTTCACGACCCGCTGGAGGTCGACCACGATCTCGGCGGGCGGCGCGCCGTCGAGCTCGGCGACGGTGAGCTCGACGTAGTCGAACGGTGCGCAGCCCGTGTCGTAGGATTGGACTGCGGGGAGCTCCAAGGTCGGGCCGAAGCCACCGTTGCTCGTCCGAGCAAAGAGCCGCCGCCTAGTTTCGTTGAGGATGCGCCCCTGGCTCGTCGAGTAGTGCGACGAGTCGAAGCGGACCTCGTAGAGCTCGACACCGGGCCCGAGCTCGTACACTTGGAGGGACGGGAGAGCTTCATCTCGTTCCCCGGGAACGGCGATCGAAGGCGTGTTTGCCTGGGAATCGCCCACGATCGCCAGCCGAAGCTCGACCCCGCCGGTGTTCCCTTCCACGATCTCGTCGTCCTTCGCCTCGCAAGGGAAGCTCCGCTCGTAGAGGATCGCGAGCTTTGCTCGAGGCATGCGCGTCACGTCCAGGAGATCGATGAAGGGCGGGCAGGCGTGCGGAGGCTTGGGCTCGGCAGCGAGCGCGATCACCGTGGCGTCGGGCGCCGCCGCGTAGGAACTGGTGCCGAGGAAGAACGGCTCGCCTTCGCCCCCGTCCGCGCTCGACTCGACGCCGGCGAGCGCAAGCCGGTCCTCCGTCATGTTGCCGCCACGCACGAGAGAGCGTGTGCAGATCGCATCTAGCCTTCGCGCCCCGGTGTCGGAACGCAGATCGACGCGACAGCCGCTCGGTCTGGGCCAGTCGCGCGTCGGGTCACATTCCGGGCAGGCGTTTCGGACCACCGGCTCGCCGGTAACGATCGTGAGCCTGGACGTCTCGTTCGCCCCGATCCTTCGGTAGCATCCCGTCCACCCCACGGTGGTTTCCTCGAGGGTTGCCTCGATCGGCAAGCGCCCGACGTACCCGCGGAGGAACCTCGTCGCACCGCTCGGACGGGGCTCGGGTTCCGCCTCTCGCTTCGTCTCGGGCACCGGGTTCGCTGACGCGGCAGCGATCGGCAGCGGTGGCGCGGTCCGCGGCGGCGGAGCACAGGCCACGACGACGCCGACCGTTGCGAGCCGCGCGAGCGAGCGCCGCGGCTGATTCAAGGCCCCCTCCGCCGATCCGCCGCGCTCCCCCTCGTCGATGGGATTGCGAGCAAGTTCTTGAACGGCTTTCGGTCCTTCCAGCGGTACGCGCCGAAGTCCCGCGTGTCGGTGGAGAAAATGCGCCCGGAGCCGAGTTCCTCGGCGAGCACGACCAGTGACGCATCAGCGAGATCCATCGGCAGAGTTCGGTATTTCCGAACGAGCTCCAGCATCCGCGGCAGGTGCCGAGCCTCCAGATCGAACAGGGTGAAGGCCCCGCGCCCAGCCGATGCGAGGAACGCTTCGAGCGCATGCGCGCCCAGGCGCGCCCCGAGCAGGTGGCAGGTTTCCGTCACGACCGGCCACGTCGTGACCAGCGGCTCCCGGTGCGTCTCGAGCGCGCGCACGGCGACCCCGTGGTGACGATCTCGAGCATTCGAAAGCGCCAGCCAGAAACCGGTATCGGCGATGATCACCGGCGATGCTTCTTACCGAGGCTGCGCCCGAGCTCCCGCTTGTAGTTCGACGAAAGCGAGACGGGACCTTTGGCGCACCCCACGAAACCGCCGAGGAGCTCACGCGGACTCCCCTCGCCGCCGACGCTCGCAAAGTAGGCGCGGAGCGACGCCTTCAGCACCTCACTGGTCGATTGTCCCGTGCGCTCGCGAACCAGCAAGAGCTGCCGCCCGAGCTCCGCGTCGAGGCGGGCGTTGACCCTTGTCATACACTCTGTATGACGCCAGGGGCATGCCCCGTCAAGGCGAGAGGGTCGCGAAACTCGCCGCCTGCTTTCGCCGAGGCAAAACCTCTGCTACGAGCCCTGCCGGACGAACGAAGCAATCAGCCGAAGTGGCGGAACTGGCAGACGCGGCGGACTCAAAATCCGCAGTCCCTTACGGGGCGTGTGAGTTCGATTCTCACCTTCGGCACCGGTAGAAAACAACGCGGAACCGATCGGCTGTGCGGTCGGTTTTCGCTCCGATGTTTGGGTCGCTGGCCCACCCTCTGGCCCACCCTGGACCCATTCCCTGAGCTCGGGGAGGACGCGATCGAGGGCGAGCAGCGGTCCGAGCTCGAGCTCGGCGGCGTGGCGCGCGGCTCGGCGGTAGCGGTTGACCATGACGCTCGAGCCGTGTCCGGTCCGATCGGCGATCCACGTCTCCGTCTTGCCGTTGGCGAGTTCGAGGGTGACGAACGTCCCGCGGAGGTCGTGTGCGCGGAGCTTGCCCGTGTTCTCGCCAGCGTGGAACAGCTCATGCCGTTCGACGCCCGCGGCCTTGAGGTCCTCCCGCAGGCGCCACGCCAGACCCTCCTCACTGCCGAAGGCTTCCCCGTTCTCGTCGAGGAACAGGTAGTCGCCCCGCTTCGCGCCTCGAAGCTCAACGTGGGCGCGGAGGGCGCGCGCGACAGAGGCACCCAGAGCCCAGGCTCGTGGGTCGTCCGTCTTATTCACGTCGAGCCGAACCGAGCCCATGTCGAGGTCGACGTCGATCCCGATTTGCAGCGCGACGGCTTCGCCGCTGCGCAGCCCCTCGCGAGCAAGGAACCCCCAGAGCATTCGCCGGCCGAGCGGGATCTCCTCGCACGCCATCAGCGCAGCCTCCTCGGCTGGGTAGAGGTACGGGTAGGCGGGCGACTTGCCGGCCTTCGGCATGAAGCCCCTCGGCAGCGGATTCGCTTCGAGCAGGCGGCAGGGGAATACCGCGAGCTCCAAGACGCGATGGATGATCTGCGCGTACTGACGGCGGGTGGCCGGGCGCTTCGTCGTCTTCGGCAGGTTCGCCATGACCTTCTGCGCGTGGTCGAGCGTGACGGCCGACAGCGGCAATCCTCCGAACGTGAGCCCCGGGGCGATAGCGACCCCGTTGATGGCGCGCAAGCGCGCCGCGTCGAGATCCGCCGTCTTCTTCGAGCCCACGTGGTCGGGGTAGTCCCGAGCAAGCGTGCCGTCGGTCCACTTCTCCGCGAGGGCCGCGAACGTGTCCGCTGCCACGGCCCGTTTCGCCTTCCCCTTCCCTGCGCAGAGCGCTTCCGCAATCCGGACGGCGTCGGCGAAATCCTGCTCGCTCGGCGCCTTGCCGGCCTCCTCGAGGATTATCGGCGCGCGCGCAGAGTGTCCGGCACTGGCGAGCATGTCGGCCAGCTCGCGCATCTTGCTGGCGCGGCGCGCGGCGGCGTCCTCATCGCGGAGCGTGATCACGAAGCGCCCGCGAAGGCCCTTGCCATATCGGAGACGCGTTCGGTGGAAACCGTCCGGGGTGCGATCGAGATCGGGACGGGTGATCACTTCCGCACCCGCTCCGTCCGACGGCAGTCCCGCCGATAGAGCTCCCAAAGCGCCACGCGGAGGTCGCAGCCTAGAGTCATCATGCTCTCCCTCTGCGCTTCCGCCTTAATCGTTGAACCGGGCGCGTTACCCCAAGGGCTGCGGCGTACGCTCGGAGTGCTCGCCGTAGGATGTCGCTGCGTGTGAGCTTTTCCTTGGATTCGAGCGCTTCCAGGAGAGCTCGATCCTCAGCGTCGAGCCGGAGAGTGATCATGGGGTCGGGCATTGCTGTATTACAGAGACATACGAACGCTGCGCGTACCTGTCAAGCGAAGTCGCGCCTCCGACTAGGTAGACCGGCACTCACGAGTCTCCCTTTTTCGATGATCCAATTGCGGCGTGCACGTCCGCGATGGCGGCGAGCGTCTCCTGCGCCGACATGGGCTTGCTCTTGCCCGCCCGCTGCGTTAGCTCTCGCCGCGTCGCGCCGGGGCGCTCAAAGTCTGGCGTGCGCGTACGGCCGGCGTGCTCGACCGCGCCGGGTGGGATCTGCCGTTCGGCCAAGCGATCCATGTCGCCGCGCAACCAATTCCGCCAGCAGCGATGAAAGTCCACATAGGGTCGCGGGTACTCGTGGTCCATCCAACGAGCGCGGGACCGCTCGACGTCCACGCCCTTTGCTGCTGCTTCGGCCTCGACCACCAGATCCGCTTCGCTCAGAACGAAATCTCGGGGTGCGGTCCGGGAGCCGCGGGAGCGGCGCCCCCTCTCCTTCTTTGCTTCTGCTTCTGCTTCTGCTTCTGCTTGGGCTGACGGTGGCTGACCGTCAGCATGTAAGCCGGCGTCAGCCGAGTCAGCCACACCAGCACGAGTCGCCTTCCGCCGGTATCGAGCCTGTGCCTCACAGTTCTGCCGGCGGCGAACCTCAGGATCACGGCCCGCCCGGTAGGACTCATAGTTCAGCAGCACCCACCCGCCATCGACGGCCTTGATCCGCCGCCCCTCGTGCGCTTGGGTGCGGCTGTAGGGATCGGGCCCTTGGAACAGGGCAAGGGCAGCTTCGCACTCCCCCACCGTTACCCGGGCCACGTCCGCAAGGCCCGGGATGGAGACGCCAACGTAGCCGTGGGCGTCGGCGAGAACGAGCATCGTCACCCAAACGATCCGCGTCTGGTGCGATTCGCGCCACACGGTGGAGTAAACGATTGAGCTGTAGAGCTTCGTAAAGCCGCTCATCGCGCCCCCCCGACAAGGCCCAGGCGCCGCTCAAGACGATCGCGCGTGCTGCCCGCAGTCGCGGTAGTGGACGCGCGTCGCGGGCGCTTCACGAGCGCTGCGAGCTCCTCTTCGAGGGCGGCCGGCGACAGGAGTGCGCGCCGCCCGATGAGCGCAGCGCCATCGAGACCCGCTGCGAGTCGCGCCCGCACGCGGCTGACGTGGCGGCGGGGGCCGAGAGGACTCGCCGTCTGCGTGATCCAGTCGTTCCTGTCCGCACGATCTTCAGCCGACAGCTCGCGTGCCCGCCGCGCTGCGGCCTCGAGCACGTCAGCCAGCTGCCCAAGAGTCACTTGGCAAATACTCCACCAGCCAACGAGGCCCTCGAAATCGCGAAGACTGTGCGGCCCAGCTCATCGGGCCGGGGGCCGCAACCGGCGCTCGGTAGCAAAACGAGCATTCCAATTTGGATGGGGTGACACGTGACCCCACACCTGGTCGCACTCGATTGCGGAGGTACCCGGGCAAACGACGACAGCTTCCGGGGTTGGTCGTCCCGGGTGACATGTGACCGGGGCGACCCGCCCAGGCTGGGACTGCCTTCCTATTCTTCTTCGTCGTGGTCGGAGCCTTGGTCGCGGACGAGGCGAAGCTGCAACCGAGCGCGATCCACCACGTATACTTGGCCAGTAGAGCTGTAGCCAATAGCGTCCCCGATCGCGGGGTGCACTCGATTCAGTGCATTTCGGATGCGGGTGAAACGCTGCTTGGGCGGTCCAGAGAGCTTGGACTCATTGGAAGCCCAAAATCCTTTGTGGGCGAGCTCCCACAGCACACGTCGATCCTCGTTGGGACGCCGGGCGCCCAGGCCTACGCTACGGTAGGAAAGGGCCTTCTCGCTGCCGTCCGGCCTCCGGACCACGAGCTCATGCTTGTGGAGTTCGATCAGGACGGGGCCGCTACCCGCCGCGCTTGGCGCCGAGGACGCAATCTCGTCAAGGATGCGCGCTACTCCTGCGCGCTCGATTGTGAGCGGCGATCCGGATAGCCACACGCTAGCAAACGCCCGACATTCCCCGGCGAACTTCCTCCCGTAGCGCGGTCCCGCCAATTCAGCGACAACCCATGCACATCGCCTTCGATCTACTTTGCCTTCGCGGAGGTCAGCGTCGACCCGATGGAGGGCATCCAGAATACGCTCCGGTTCCGCCCCCCAGTACGCGACCCTGACGGGGACGGTCTCCGACACGAATCGCGCGGCATTGGTCGCGCGCACCGCTCCCCACCAAGGCCAGGCGTCGTCGACAAGAAGCGGGGGGTGGAACCACCCAGACGTAAGTGCCTCTCCGGATGACAACGTCAACCGCAAGAGCGAAGAGGCCACGGGATCCTCCAACTCACCAGTGAGATCAGCCGCTTGAATCGCCCCCCGCTGCCGAACTTGAGGACGCTGAAGTACACGAAGGAGCTCCTCGACCTGCTCGACGGCGGAACCTGAATCCGGCGCCGTGACGAGCGCCTTCAACGTCAGCGCGCAAGCTCCGCCTGCAAAGGGCTGGACGAAGTCGCCTCCAGTCGCGATCAGATCGTGGCGCATCTGGGCAGGCTTGATTCCCAAGAGGCTCCCGAGGACCCCTAGCTTGGGCCACTGCTTCTCCTTGCCGGCGAAGTCTCGTATCGCAAGGATGGTTTGCCGCGCGCGCGCGTCCAAGTCGGCGAACGTGGGCGACAGCGTGCAGTCGAGGACGGACACCTTGGACACTAGGTCGTCCCCTACCGCAGGTCGGTCGAGTGGGAAACGAGCCGTGTCTACGGAACAGGATTCGCCGGAGTCGTGGACGGCGCAAGGCCCCGCCGCGTGCGAAACGGGTCAGCCACACAGCACGCGACACAGATCGAGTCCTAGTGGCCGAAAACTACTTTTTTCGGAACCTGTGGGCCAGCGGGCCGCTTCGACCGACGCGATGCGCTCGCTTTTGATTCGAGCACCGCAACTCTCGAGCGTTGCGGCGGGACGGACAAAGCCCGCGCCGGGGTCGCTGCTACTTGCCTTTCCCGCCTTTGCCGCCAGCCGCCGCTCCGCCGCCACCGCTTGACCCACCGCCACCCTTTCCGCCGCCGGGTTTTGTCGGGACGTAGCTGAGCGTGACCTCGCCTGTTCCCTTCTTCGGGCGAAGATCCTTCCCGGTTACAAGCTCTGTCTTCTTTGCGGCCATCGCTCCTCCGACGTTCTGCCAAGAGAAAACTACTAGGCAGAGCGTCCCCAATGCAAGCGCAACGCCTATTGCCCAGTTCAGAAATTCCGTTACCCGTCCCCATCGCGTTGCATACACGCCGGTTCTCAGCGTGCTCCGTATTGCGTGAATGCTGGTCAGGATGGTGAATACCTGCGCGAGCATCGTAGCGGCAAAAAACACCCACGACGCTTTGAGCCATCCCAGAGAATTCAGCGGTTCGACCGAGTCCGCAGCGATCTTGGCGAATACCGTGACGGAAAGCGAAAGGGCCGCGCCTGCCACGAGTAAGACCGCGGTAGCAAAACCCTTCGACTGTTCGAGCAGCGCAACTAGAAGGTGCTTCTTCTCTTCCTCGCTCAGCTCCAATGCGCCATCGCCTTTGAGCTCGGCAGTTGATTTCGCCTCACCGCTTCCTTGTTCGGTGCTTTCTTGCTGGTCGGCCACGGTTCGGAACTCCTTCACCAGACTACACGGCTCTTGTGCTGTGGGTCTTCGCCGTCCCCGCTCGCCCGCGCCGCGTAGAAACGGCCAGCACGGCGGCCTACGCTTGAGCGTGCGGGAGCGAGAGCTGACATACGACGGCCCTCGCCGCCTCCACGTCCAGCACTCCCTCCACGATCAGCCTTCCAAGCAAGTCCTCAGGCAAACAGCGGTCGAATTTCGACAACCGCCCCTTCGACGCGCCCACCGCAAACCGGGCGGCATCCTCCGCCGTCGGTCCCTGCCGCTCCGCAATCTTCGCAATCACCTGGCGCACCGCCACGACGCTCTCCCCCGCCTTCTCCTTGAAGCGGATCGACGTATTCCCGCTCGTGACCTTCTCGCCGAGCTCTGCCTCGAGCATCCGTGCAAGTAGCAGGTTCGCGCCGCCACCGGCGAACGTCCACCATTCTAGGTGGTCGCTGGCCTCTAGAATTGGCGCTGCCTCGTCGTGGAGGAACGCGTGCTCGGCGCGCAGGGTCTTGATCGTCTCTCGCGCGCGCCGTGACCACGCCGGATCTTCGACGTCCCCGACGAGCACGCGCCGCATCGCCTGGCACAACGCGTAGCCGAGAAAACGCGGGCCCCCAGACCAACGAGGGGCTTTGCCGCTCGACGCTGGCTTCACAATGCAGATCCCGCGCTCCCACTCGACGGTGATGATCTGCCAGGCGCGGCCGGCGAGCATGAAGGCGCCGCGCTCCGCCTCAGAGTCGATCGCGGTGAGGAACTGGGCGTCTACGGTGCCCACGTCCTCCGGACCGGAACGGACTGTGATGAGGCGGGGCGTGTCGAAGACGGCGTAGAGCTCGCGGAAGTTGGCGCGGCCGTAGCGCTTTTCGCCTTCGGGGCCGAGCCAGAGCTTGCCCTCTTGGTCGGCGAGGATGCCAGTCGTGAGCATGTGGTCGAGGACGCGAGCGCGCTCGTCAGCTGTCGTCCCAGCGAAGGCGGCTGCTCCCTCGAGCCATCCCCAGAGGTCGCCGCGCGGGATACCGCCGTGCTGAACTGCGAGGCCCATGATCTGGTGAGCGAGAATATGGAAGGCGTTGCGGCTCGGACGGACGGGTTCGACGAAGCCTTCACGGAAGAGTTGGATGATCGCGGCAGCTTGGAGGACGCCGGTGTCTTTGGTGGCGAGGAAAGTGCAGTTGGCGGCGCCTCCGCGACGGCCGGTGCGGCCCATGCGTTGGAGGAAGCTCGCGACGCTCGGAGGTGCGTCCAGCTGGAGGACGTGGTCGAGGTCGCCAACGTCGATGCCGAGTTCCAGGGCGCTCGTCGCAACGATGACGCAGTCGCTGCCTTCCTGGAATGCGCGCTCGGCGTCGCGACGCTCGCTCATGGCGAGGGAGCCGTGGGAAACGTACGTCAGGACACCGAGGCCACCCAGGAGGTTCCCGAGCAGCTCGGCCTGGCGGCGCGAGTCCACGAAGGCGAGGCGCTTTTTCCCTGGGTGCAGCGCCTGCACGACGTGGGCGGCGTTCTCGATGCTGCCCACGAAGTCGAGAGCGAGGTCCGGAGCCCGCCTCGCACCGCCGGGGTCGACGATTTGGGCCTCACGTTTCGAGCTGCCCTGGACCCAGCGCAGGATCTCGCCGGGGTTGCCTACGGTCGCCGACAGGCCGATGCGCTGCACGTCGCGGCCGCAGAACCGGGTCAGTCGCTCCATCAGCGCCGAGAGATGCGCGCCGCGGTCATCGTTCGCGAACGCGTGAATTTCGTCGATGATGACGGCGCGAAGGCCGGCGAAGAGCTCCCGCGTGGGCACGCGGGCACTGATGAAGCCGGCTTCCAGTGATTCCGGCGTGATGAGCAGGATGTCCGTCGGTTCTTGGAGGAACCTCTTTCGAGCGCTTTGCGAAGTATCGCCGTGCCATTTGAAGACGCGACGGCCGATGGTTCCGGCGTAGCGGCCGATGCGGTCCTCCTGGTTGTTCAGGAGAGCGCGGATGGGCGACAGGTAGATGACGGAGATGGGGCGCCAGTCTTCGCTGTCCATGGCGGAGAGCAGAGGGAAGAACGCAGCCTCCGTCTTGCCGCCGGCAGTCGGGGCGAGCACGACCACGTTCTTTCCGTTGAGAATCGCGTCGATGGCTTGCTCCTGCACCGGGCGGAGCTCTCGAAAGCCGAGGGTGTTGACGATTTGGTACTGGAGCGCCCCCGAAAGGCGCTCGAACGCGCTCATTCGAGGTCGCTCCGCGGCTTCTCGGCCGCCGTGCCCAGATCGAGCGCGATGTCGTCCGGGCTTCGGGTGAGCCCGGCCGCAGCACGCTCTTCATCGGTCATTTCGTTCGCCTCGACGACGAGCTCGTAGTGGGAGCGGGGATCGAACTCCGGGTGCTCGTCGACGCGGTCAATGACGTCAACGATCCGCTTCAGAAATATTCGCGGAGCGACGCCGACCTTGCCGCCGAGCTTGCCTGCAACGCCACGAGCGAGGTCCGAAACTACGGCATCGGTAACGACTTCGGTGACCCGCTGTTTCCCGTCCGTGGGGTAGAGGTCACGAACCCGCTGACCCACCTCGACCATGCGCTCATGTGTGAAGGGTTGAAGACGAATTTGCGGGGCGCGCGGATTGTCGAAGCTTGGGTCCTTTCCAAGCTCCGTGTGCAGGCGCTGCGCGAGAGCCGGCGCCCGCTGCACGCCCTGGGGGCCATCGAAAAATTGAGGTGTACCGGTGATAAGCACGTACAGCCCAGGGAATGCGCCGTTCGTCAGGTCGTCGATGAGCTGGCGGAGTGCGTTCAAGCTCTTTTCCCTGGCGTCCGTGCGAACGCGTTGGATGGTCTCGACCTCGTCGAGCACGAGGACCAGACCCTTGCGCCCCGTCTGCTTCAGGACTTCGAGGAGGCCTCGGATGAATCCCGCCGCGCCGAAGTGGTCGACCTCACCCTTCAGCCCCGCGGCACGCGTGATGTCCTGCCCGACGTTCGGCTGTCCCATGAGCCAGGCGATGAGACCTTCGGCGATTGCATGCTCACCCCGAACCCGCGCGGTGTGAGCCCGGCGCAGGGCAGCCGCGAACTGCGGCTGCGTCGCGCTGACGGTCGCGAGGCGTTGCTCCAGCAAGTCGCCGACAGCGGTGGCGACGGCTTCGGCGTCGCTCGTGTTCACCTTGCCGCCACCCAGGACCTCGTCCTCCAGCGTAAAAAACCAGCGATCGATGAGCGATCGGAATGCGCCGTCAGCCCACTCCTCGGTTTGGAGCTGCTCGACCCCACGCCGGTACACTGTCTCCATCCGGTAAAGCGGCGTCTCCGTCTCCGAGATTTGCACCAGCGTCGTTGCAAAACCGCGCTCGCGCGCTCGCTGCTCGAGCCAGCGAGAAAAGAACGTTTTTCCGGTGCCGTACTCGCCACGCACAGCCTTGAAGCGGCCGCTGCCGGCGGCAACGCTCGCGAGCTCCGCGTCGATCGCCTTCTCGAATCGCTCGAGGCCAACGGCGAAGAGCTCGAGCCCGCGCCGAGGCACGGCACCGATACGGAGGGCGTCGATGATCTCACGCCGCTTGAGGGGGCTCGGTGCGCTCACAGCTTGACCTCAAACTGCTGCTCCAGCTTCGGCTTGTCCAGAAACACCTGCCGGGTGCGCGAATCGAACCGCAGCACCGCGTACCCATCCACGTTGAGCACCTCCTGGAGGCCTCTCACGTACCCCTCCACCCGAAACGGTAGGACGTCGAGGTGCTGGGCAAACACCTCAGCTGCCAGGGCGCCGCCACGTGACAGCAGCAGCTCGACCGCGCGAACGGCTCGCTCCCTTAGCTCGGCTTTCGGCGCTCGTGCCTTCAGCATCGCGCACTCTGCAAAGGCGGCGAGCGGACCCTCCAATGCTGGCGGTGCCTTGGGCACCGGTGGGGCGGCGGGCACGACGTCCGGTGCCACCTGCGGGATCCCAAGCTGGCCCTCGAGCGCGCCCTTTGTTCGTTTCTTCCCGGTCGATGGCGGTTTGGGCGTGCGACTGATCTCGACGGCAGGGCGCACGGCAAAGTGCCACCAGTCGGGCACGTAGGCCGGCCGTGGCTTCAAGGCCTTGTCGCTGAGGGCATCAGGACCCGCGTCGTCCCAACCAATCAGCACGCATGGCGCGACGACCTCGGCGAGCGTCGCGCCGCCGTGCTCGCCAGCGTGCGCGGCAGAGCCGTATCGAAGCTCCTCGGTGGCGAGGAGCACGACACCATCTGCACCCCTCGGCGTGTAGACGCCCTGCCCTCTAAACAAGAGCTCACCGGACTGAACTGCATCGCCGTCCCCGAGCCAGGGCCTGTAGCGGGCACCGGCTTGCCCAGGTGAAGAGAGGGTTCGCAGGCGATCTGCCGGTACGTGGCCGTGATCGGCTGCAAGAAGGACGATGCGACCGGCTTCGCGAGCGGCGTCCAAGAGATCGGGAAGGGAGCGGATCGTTTCCGCGGTCCAGCTCGATTGCTGCTGTGTGTCCCCCTTCAGCGATGCATCGATGGCGTTGACCACGATCCCGACGACCCCTCGCCTGAGGTCGGCAATCAGACTGAGCGCCTCTTTCGACGCTGATCCGTCACCCGTGTGCCCCTCGGCGCGGAGCATCAGCTTCGGCCCTGCTGCCGCTTCGCAGAAGGGTTGCAGAACCTTGTTGTCGCGAAAACGCTCGTCGTCCTTCTGAGTGTTCAGCGTCGCGCCGGCAGGCATCTCCTTGCCGGCGAAGAACGCCGAACGGCTGACCTCCGTCGTCGTCGGGAGGTTGGCAAGGACGACCGGATACGCACCCTCACCGACCCGGTTCATGGAATGCCATGCGATGGGTGCCCATCCGTGCGGCCGGCTGCCCAAGGACTGCAGCAGCTCCACCGCCTGTGCCCACGCCATCCCGTCCATGAGCAGCACGAGCAAACGTCGCGTGCTGTCCTGCTCCAGGAAATGCGCGCCCAAGCGCTTCAGCGCCTGATCAATCGGCACGATCAGGTTGGAGGGACGTCCCGCGCTAACCCAGCTGGCGAGGGCTTTCGTGAAACGAGCGTCGAGAAGCCCTCGCTCGCGATCAGCCCACGCAACGACCGCTTCGGCACCGCGGCCCACGGCACCTTCGGCCGTCCCCCTGGCCCAGCGTCGCGCCCAATCCACGAACCCGCCCTCCTCCGCGTACCAGCGCCCGAGCGCGATCGCATCCGCGTAGTCCGCGTCCGACACCTCGATCTTCTGATCAGGTCGTGCGACGAGCCACGCCAGGAGCCGCACGGCCATCTCCGCGCGCTTCACAGCGCGGGTGTGAGCGGCCTCCTGGAACAGGGCGTGGCTCTCCAGTGCCTTCAGCGCGCCAGCCGCTTCGCCGACGGCCTCGATGCTCGGCTCGGCCACACCTTGCTCGAGTGCTCTGCCCACGCGTTCGAGGCGCGCCGCCCAAGCGGACGGCAGGCGATCATTCCCGACCAGGGCCGCCCGAACCTCGGGGTGATCCACCCGCGCATCGGCCGAACGCACAACGCGATCAAACTCAGCAGCGGGAAGTCGCCCCTTGACGATACGGAAGGCGAGCGGGGCGGTCTCGCCAAGCGACTTGGCAATCTCCTGGGTCTGGGTCACCGCCGCTCCGCCCAACAGCGGCTTCAACCGCTCGGTGAGCCACATCCGCACGAGGCCATCCTCGTTCGAGGCCAAGGTCTCGCAAAGAAGCGCGACCTCGAGGAGCTCGGTGCCCCTCCCCTGCTCCCAGGTGCGCCACATCAGCGGCCCGAGCGGTCCGAGCGTCTTCTCCAAGTGCTGAACCAGCGCGGCACGAACTCCGATTGCCGTGCGTTCGGTGTTCTCGTCGAGGGCCTGAGTGAGGCGTGCTCCGTGCCCGTCTGTGCCTGCCCAAGCAAGCAGCGTGTCCCGCGCGAGCCCACCGCTCACGTCCACGCCCCAGTCGGTGGAGAGCCATGCCGCCCACAGCGCATCCTCCGTCACACGGCCAGAAGCCACCGGATACGTCTTGCCGGAGTTGCCGGGACGCAAGAGGTACCGCGCCAATGGGGAACGCCCCACGTCGTCAGCTTCGCGCGCGCCACAGATCGTGAGCAGTCGGCGCGTCGCGTCGATCGCCCGGACGTTCGGGCTGCTAAAACGCCCAGAAAGGTCCAGTGGAACAAGACCCTGCCAAGGCACCAAGAAGACGATGCGCGCCTCCGCATCCTCGAGCGGGGGCATGCTCTCCCGGAGCTCGAGCTCGCTCCGCACGGGCCGAATCGCGAACTCACCCGCCCCTTCGATGCGAACGGAGTCTTCAGCTCCCTTTCCGTACACCGCGACCAGGTGTCGACGCCGTGGCTTCGTGTAGATCCGAGTAAGCTCGTCCTGGATCTCTCGGCGCTGGAGCTCCGGGACGTCCGTCATGGCCGCTTGGTGAGAAGCGCGCTCGCAACGAGCTCGAGATCGCCCCCGCTCTTCTCGAGCTCGGCTTCAACCTCTTGGACCAGGGCGCCGAGCTTCTGCCGAATGTCGGTGGCGCCCTTCGCCTGCACACGCCGCTCGAGGACCACCGGCCGCTCGGGCCGACCCGCCTCCGGATGGAGGAGGCGCTGCGCTTGGACGGCGAGATCGCGGATCCGTTCGGCAAGGGCCACGTTGATCTCGTCCTGGCGCAGCGCTGCGTGGGCCTGCTCCAAGAGCTCCTCCGCTCCAGGAAGCTCGCTCCGCCGGGCGCGCAGCTGGCCGAAAACCCCGAAAAGCACGTCGTCGCGCAGCAGATCCCCGAGCTTGCGAACCTCGCCGACATGCCGCCCGACCGCGGCCCCACTGGTCTTCGGCTCGTAGGCCGCGAGCACCCTCACCTGCTCAATCCCAGATTTTCCTCGAAGCGCCACGCAAAGCTGGTCCGCCGAGCGCGCCGTCCCGAGCCGGTCTGTCTCACCCGGGAGCCCAAGGTCGGCCGAGCGCCGGGCCAAGAGCGCCGGCAGGTCCGCGCACGCCGCGGCCACACCTTCTACCTTCTCGATGAGCTGGTTTCGGAAGCGTCCCAGGTTGTCGGGGCTCAGGAAACGGTTGGAAAACGTGACGCCGAAGCACTGCCCCGCTTTGCCAAGCGCCTGCGTCCATTCGGCCTGATCGGGCAGGTCCGGCTTCTCGAGCACCGCATCCGCATGGAGCGGAGACTTCGGCTCGTAGAGCTTGCCGTGGAGCTCGAACGTCCGACGCGCCCAAAGCGCGTAACAGCGCACGACGAGATCCTGAGCGTCGATCTGCAGACCCATCTTGTGACCTTCATCGAGCCAGTGACGTACCTGGCCGACCGTGGGCCGCTCCTCCCCGAGCTGCTGACGCCGGCTCTCGAGCGCTTGAAGCCGCCGGTCCTCGAGGAGCTGGACGGAAGTCTCGGTGACGCGGACGATCCCGAGCTCACCAAGCGTCCCAAGCATCTCCGCATGAAGCTCCCGATCCGCCGGGATCAGCTTGTTTTCCGCGGTTAGGATCTCCGAAAACTTCTCCAACAGCCGCGCGATCCGCTGCGCGGAAAGGGGCTTCGTGAAGACGGGGTGCCGTGGAAAACGTGCATCCAAGAGACCAGAGACCAGAGTCTCCTTGGCGCCCGCAAGATTCGGGGCGATCCCGATCGGGACCTCCGCGCCGCGCGTCAGGACGTGCAGGTGCTGCTCCACCCGATTCGAGCCGTCGAGATCGGCGTCCACCACCTGGCGCAGCCCGTAGGCCTGCTCCAGCACCTCGTGCAAACGAGCCTTCTTCTGCGCCCGAAGGTTGTCGAGATCCGAAAGCGCCCGGCTCTGGTCCTCCAGGCTGAGGTCCTTGACGGCCTCTCGCTGGATCGATCTGTCCCCCATGATGTGCTCGAGGACCACGAGCTCCCCCAAGAGCTGTTTCACCGACGCGGAGAAAAAGTGCGGGAGCCAGGCCAGCGTCCAGGACTTGTCCGACTCCTTGAAGCGCTCGACGGTCGCCACGTCGTCCTGCGGCCCCTTTCCGTCTTCATCGAACGGGAAATCGATGACGAGGCGAAAATCATGGTCCTCGCTGCACTTGAGCATCTGCGGGCTCATCGTCCGAACGTTGCCGAAGAGGACGTGCCCGTGGCGCCGCGTGCCGCGCCATTCGACCTTCTCGTCACGGCCGGCCTCGCTCACTTTGTCCATGCCCAGCGCCTCGAACAAGATCTCTCGAACGACACGCTGCCGTGCGCCTGAGTTGTCCACCCGCGAGTAGCGCTCGAGGATCGGTTTGATGTCGACTCCCTCGAGGCGCACCTTGACCACAGGGTCTGCCTCGGCACCGACGTGGAGCTGCGCGATCGTGGTGGAGGACACCCACTTCTTGAGCTGCTGCGCGACCTGGGCCGTTTCCGTCCCAGGGATCAGCACCTTGATCGTCCCGTGATTCAGCTGGGCCAGCCGACTCGCGGTGAGGTCCTTCAGCACCGGCACCTCCGGGACCAATGCAGCGATCAGGAGCGTCTTGATCAGTCGGTTGTCCTTGCGGCACTGGAGCTCCGCACACCCGGAGCAGCCCAGGCGTGGCGGGTGTCCCGGTCGCAGCCGCTGGCAGCGCTCCTTGGCGTTCGTGCCGTTCGTCTCCTGGATGACGGGGAGGAACTGGTAGCGATAGAGGTGCTTCGCCGAGTTGAAGCGGCTGCGCATGAGGCCGTCCGCCGGGTCCTCCCCGCCTGCGAGCACGTCGAACAGGTCGCCGACACGGACGACCTCGCCAACCGCGAGCTCGGGGATGTGCTCGACCAAGATCTCCATCAGGAGCTTGATCGCAGTCCGCTCACGCTGGAGTGAGTTCGACAATGCAACGAGCGCGTCCACGAGCGCCGGGCTGAACGGGTAGAGCTTGCGGAACGCAGCCGAGTCCTGCCCACCGACCAAGGTGTTCCAAGCACCGCCCGCAGAATTCCTCAGGCTCTCGAAAGCCGCACCCAGCGCTACCTTCGCTCCGTCGTCCTTCGGGCGGAGGATCCGTTTCTCGACGATCTCGGGCAGGTTCTGATCGCCGAGCGTGATGGTGTCGTAGCGCCCCTCCCAGTGATTGAGCGAGTCGTGAAGGCGCGCGTTCTCGGCGCCCGTGTGGATCTTGCCGACCATTTCGGCGAGATCGCGCTGGCGAGCGATAAAACTCACGATCGGGATGCGCCGGTCGCTCTCCTGAGCCTCCACGAGCTTGACCATTTTCTGCACCTCGTTGTGCAGCCAGGATGAGTCGCTCGCCCGGTGAGAGAGCCAGAGGATGAGCTCGTCAAGGAAGAGGACGACTCCGTCGTAGCCAAGCTCTCCCGCGTGTCGAGCCAGCACGGCGAGGCCGGTGTCGAGGTCAATGTAGTGGCGCGCCTCACTGACGGACGACTGGAACCAGCTTCTCGCAAGCGCGCTGAAGAGCTTCTCGCGCTCCTTCGGGTCCGTGGACTCGACAACCAGGTCGAAGCGCTCGCGGTCCCAGCCCTCAGTGACTTTCCCCCAGCCTTTCTTCGGGCCGCCGAGCGCGGCGAAGAACTTCTCCTCGCCCATGTTCTCGAGCAGGCGGCGGGCATCGTCGAAGAGTTTTTCGTCTGCGAACAGGCCGGGAATGGTGGCGTCAGGGTGCCGCTCTTCCACCAACGCGACGTAGCTCGAGAAGATTTTCTCCTCGAGGCTCTGGGCGCCGATCATGTGGAAGCTGAGCTGGCAGAGTTTTTTCTTGCCGACGAAGTCGAATTTCTGGCGAAGGGCGTGGAAGGCAGGGTTTCGCCAGGCAGATTCATGCCCGCTGAGGAGCAGGCTCAGCATGGCCATGAAGTGGGATTTGCCGCTCCCGAAGCTGCCGTGGAGGTACGTCGCTTTGCTGCGGCCGTCGCGGAGCGCACCGGCCACGAGGGCAAGGCTCTGGTCGAAGGCGTCGGCGAGCGCTTCCGTCACGACGTATGTGCCGGCGGTCTCGTCGGGGTGCTGGAGTCCCTCCGTCAGCTTGAGGACGAAGTCGCCCGGGTCAACCTGTGCGGGGAGGTCGAAGAGGTCGTGGACCCTGGTGACGTCAGCCATGGGGCTCCGGGTGGCACGGGAGACGATACCAGGCTGAGTCCCGCTGCGCGCTCATGGCGTCACATCCTCTTCAGTCTTGCGTTTCCTACGTGCCGGTCGGACCACGGTCGGTCGCCACCCGCGGAGCGCTTCGTGCGTCCAGCCGTGCTCGGAGCATTCGGCGTTAATGAAGGCCTCGAACTGGTTGGAGGGGCGTTCGCCACCGAGGTCGGTGCTCGGGTCGCTGTGCCACAGCTTGAGCCATGGAAGGAGCTCCAGGAGGCCGGCGAGCATCGGCATGAGACGATCCTTCGTCCAGCCTTCACGCTGTTTGCGATCCTGGTAGAGGCCGGCGAGGGCGACGGCGCGCTGGAGGTGATCCCAGCCGGCCCAGCCGTAGACGGGCTCGTCGTCTTCGTTGCTTTCGCAACCAGGGTACGAGATGAAGCGCTCTTTGGGGACGTCGAGTTTGCCGCGGAGCGGAAAATAGCGGGCTTCGGAATAGTCCTTCTGATCGTACTTCGGCGGGATGGGAACTCCGCCAACGTTTTCCCCCAAATCCTCGCGGTGCTGCTGGCTCCAGGTGTGCTCCCAAGCTGCGCGTTTCTCGATCCCTGCGGGTGTATGCCGCCAGGCAGTGAGATAAGGAACAGCCGATTCCCTGAGCCACCCTTCGGCATCGCCGCCGGAACCCGCATTCACGCTCGCCACGAGCCGGTTTCTGGTGAGGACGCTCGAGCTTCGTGCCGCAAGGGCCTCGCAACTCTGAAGGGCAGCATCTCGTCGCGCGAAGCGCTGCCGACTACTCCAGTCGGTGAGCAGCCAGCGACGCTTGAACAAGGGCTGCTCAAGCAACTGAAGCTCCGCGCTCAAGCCTCGTTGCCTCGACGCGCACTCAGCTTCCGTGGGCCGCGAGTAGCCGTGTCTGGAAAACCATGCGGTCCTCGTCCCTGAACGCGCAAGCTCTACCTCGAAGGCGCGGTGGCCTGCGTCCGTTGGTCCAAACTGTACCTCGGTATCTGTCAGGCCAAAGAGCCGATAGACGCAGGAATCTAGAGTCTCCTGGACGCCCACCATCTCTCGCATGAGCGCGTGATCCTTCTCCGGCGTTTGGTCGTCAAGCGGATCCAAAGACGACCGTTCGCCAGCAAGGTCGGACAGCGCCTGACCGAAGCCGGCTAGGGACTGCCAGTGGGGTGGCAACGGCACCGTGGCAACCTGCGTACCGGAGAACTCGAGAAACTGCTCCCATTCCTCCGCCTTATGCCCTTCGTTGACGCCTTGGGCACCCTTGGAATGCAGGATCTGCCGGAGGTAGAAGCAAGCCGTCGAGCTATTTAGGTACGCGAGGAGCGCCAGGTATTCGTCCTCGGTGGCTGTGTCAGGGAGCTTGATGACAGGGGCCGTCTGCTTGAAAACCTTGCCGCCGCGGTCAAGGACGAAGTGGTTGTGGGTGGCGACGAAAGGGAAGGCGATTCCCATCCCTTCAAAGCGTTCAGGATGGAAACGACTGTATTCGAACCAGGTCAGGCCGATTTCACGATGAGTACCGTTTGGCTCCCGTCGCTCCCACAGCATCGTCCTGTATGGCCACAACCAGCGCAGCCGCGCGTCATCCGCTCTCTCATCGCACCGCCGAAGACCGTCGCCAATCTCGTAGGGAAACAGCGCTGAAGTTGGTCGCCCTAGCGCCCAGTCTCGCAGAACCTCACCTTCAACGAAGTCGGCGATGTGCGCTGCCCCAAGCCCCCCTCTGAGCAGGCTATCCCTGGAAGCAACAAACGCCTCATCGTTGCCCGTGTGCGCTACTCGACCGATGCTTCGGGCGAGCGCGCCCAGCCGGATCACCGCGCGGTCCTCGAGTGCTTGCTTGAGCTCCCCTGCGCCACCCCCTCCGAGACTCCAAGGGTGCGTTGCCAACAAGTCACGAGCCAGGGCAGCCACCGAGATGTAGTCATTCTCAAAACCATCATCACACCAGTGCATCGCGACGCTGGACCACACCGCTCCCTTCTCAGGGTCCGTCGGCGTCGTCGGCTCCCCCCGTTTCGCGAGGACAGCGCGCACACGAGCCCCCTTAGGCCGCTCACGGGTTCCAAACAGGAGGACAGTCGGCGTCCCGTGGCCGGGGATGTACGCCCCGGATATATTGACGATCAACTCGAGGTTCACCGTTGGTAAGACCCTAGCGACCAGGGGCTTCCCGAACTCTCTCTTCATGAACGAATTGGCCGTGATCAGTCCGACCGACGCGCCTTCCCGACCGAGCTGGAAGAAGCGCTCGGTGAAGGGGGCACCGAGCGAGTACTGCATGGCCGCCGACCTGTAGTATTCGCGATACCTATCCCTTAGCACCGCGTCTTTCACGGTGATGTACGGCGGATTCCCCACCACCGCCGCGTACTGCTTCAGCAGCACGTCCCGCGCTGCCTTCGGATCCTCGAGCGCGAAATGCGCGCCCTCCCAGGCCGCAGGATCCGTCCCCTCCACCAACGCCAACTGCCCAACCTGCGGATTGTACAGCAGCGAATCCGCTACCGCGAGATGCAGGGGCAACCGCGGCGCATCCCTCAACCTCCCAACCCCACACTTCTCCACGAACGCCAACGTCAACCGAAACCGAGCGATCGCGATCGCATACGGATTGATATCCGCGCCAGCGATCGCATCGAGCGCCTTCGTTGCCGCCTCGCGCGCCGAAAGCCCCGGCTCAGCATGCAGCCGCCGATCGAACAGCCGCTCGAACGCCCCCAGCAGAAAATGCCCGCTACCACACGTTGGATCGATCAGCGTCGTCTCATCCAACCCAAACCGCTCGATCGCTGGATCCAGCGTCCGGTCCAAGATGAACCGCTCCACGAAGCGCGGCGTCTGCAAGAGCGCGTACCGCTTCCGCACGTCCTCGCTCAAGTCCTGATAGAGATCCCCCAAGAATCGGGTATCCGCCCCCCCAAACCGAAACGCTGGCGCCTCCACACTCGGACCCCTGAAAAGCTCCAGCAGCTTCCGCGCCCCCTCAGCTGACGGCGCCAGCAACCACACCGGATTGTGACGCGCATCGAAGAGGTCCGCTGCCGCCGGCAAGCGCGACAGCTCCCGAAAAACCGCGAGCAAGTACTCCCGCTCGGATAGCGACGGTGCGAGCTGCAAGAACGCCTTCCAACTGTCCTCGGCACCAACCCCCGCGATCCGATTCCGCCCGAGCAGTCCCCGATCCTCAAGGGTTCGCACGAAAACACATGAGAGCATCCAAGCCGCCGCCACCTGCTCCACGAACGCGCGGCGCCACTCCGGAAACCCGTCCGCAGTTCGCTCCGCCTTGCGCTCCTCAGCGTGCCTTGCCTTCAGCGCCTCGGTTACCGCCGGCGACCCATCCGCCCGCGACAATAGATCGACCGAAAGCTCCTTCAACAGCGGCTTCACCACCGCGAGCAACGCCTCCCCGGAGAGCGCCGCCTTCGGATCAGACTCCGACTCCAGCTCCACCGCCTTCTTCTTCCTTCGCGCCGCCATGCCCCTCAAGCCGCCTTTCGGCGCTCCTTCACCCACTCCAGCGGGACCCACAGCGTTTGCGGCAGCCCCACCTCGGGAATCGTCAACTCCCCGTTTATGCGCGGAACCCCACCTGTGTCGTGGCTGGGAACTAGCAGGAAGATGGCTGCGCACTTCGGATCCCGTGACGCGTCCAGAAGCTTCCTCAGGAACACCTCCAACCGGAACCGCGACAAGAGCCCTGGCTGAACCAGGAGCAGCGGCTCCGGCGCTGGCAGAAGCTTGCCAGCCACCCGGTCCGCCGCGCGCTGCGCTAACGAACGAAGCTCCTGCCAGTCGTCGCCGCCCGGACCAACCTGGTCCGCCGCATAGAGGACGTTCGGATCGACCCCCAGCTCCTTCACGAGCCCGTGGATCGCCTTCGACAGCTCCTCGTCGAGCGACACCCGCTTGAGCCCCGCCGTTTCGGTCAGGGCAATCGCAGCGTCCGCCGCGTGGTGCGCGACGACCCCGAGCACCTTCAATGTGCGGCGATCTTGGGTGATCCGCAGCCGCTCCTCGAACTCCTCGAGGGCGATGTATCTGGGATCCAGCGGCTGCTGCGATGACGGGAGCGTAGGGATGCTCGCAACCGACGTGAAACTCGTGTGCTGCGTACCGCGACGATCGCCAGGCCGCGCGTAGTGCCGTCGCTCCTCGTCCCACTTCATCCCGAGCGGCTCAACCAGAGCGTCGAGCTCTGGATGCTCAGGGAGCGGCGATGCCTCGGGGTAGCGCGTGAGTACCCGCTGCTGGATCTGCGCGGGCGTGAGCTCACCGGTCAGCACGGAGCTACTGAGCGTCAGCGCCCGCCGCGGCTCGAGCCCGCGGGGGTAGATCTCGAGGCGTGTCGAACGAGCAGCGCGCTGGCTCGCCAGCGTCGCGAGCTCGGTAAGCCGCTCCGGCGAGATCGCTTCTAGAGGGGTCTTTGCTACGGACGCGGTCAGAAGCCGCGCCACTTCACCGGGAGAGGCGAGGACGGGACGGCTCGAAAGCTCGTCCGCGACGGCGCCCAACGCTTCGATGGTCGGAGCCAGCGCCGCGCTCATGAACAGCCACGGCACCTGGTTGAGCCGCTCCCACGCGAGCCCGCTCTCGTCCTCGCGCTCGACCTGCGCCACTATCCGGAGCAGAGCGGCCGCTTTGGCCCGCGCGAGTTCCTTCGTGGACGAGCCATCCCCCGGGATCCTCTCGCACAGCACCTCGGCCGCGCGCTCCACGGGCACCGCGCCACCCGCTTCCTCGACGATCGCGTGCGCCATGCGGCGAAGCTCCGGGAGCGCGCCGTGCTGGGACCATTGCTCTCGCTCTCTGCCGAGCTGGAGGTACAAATTGGCGCGAGTCATCTCGAGAACGCGCGCCACCTCCGCCACCGGGACGCCAACCTGACCCAGGAAGGGCTCCGCGAGACCGAACAACACCCGTAGGTTCTCGCCGCTCTTTGCCTTCTTCAGTGGAAGCAGCGCGTCGATCCATCCCTCAAGCGTCGTCGGACGCTTCCGGGCGTTGGAACGGCTGTTCTCCTCCTCGAGCACCCGGCGGACGGCGCCAGGGGAAACGCTGCCCTTACGTGCGAGCGCCTCGATGTGCCGCTCCGGCGCCTGGGCGACAGCGCTCAAGGTCTGCAGGCCTGCGTCGCGCAGCGCCACGGCCGCGCTCGGTTCGAGCCCCGCGGTGGTGACCAAAATGTCCTCACCCCGGTAGCCGCCGAAGAACGGCTTCCCCTGCTCGGGAGTCAGACTTCGGAGCGCCCTCCATTGATCCCGGAATTCCAGGATCTCCTTGGCAACCGAGCTGCCAACCCCGCGCACTGCGGAGAGGCGGTTGTCCGGGAGCTCAAGCATGTCTCGCGCCACGGTCAGACCAGCCCGATCCAGCGCATTGCGGGCGCGGACCGAAAGAGGGAGGACCTCGATGGGTGTTTCGGGGGCGATGCCAGCCAGATCCACGGGAGTCGGGGGTGTCGCGTCCTCCGACTCGACACTGACTTCGGGAGCAGTGGGTGATGCGGCTGGAGGCACAACGATCGCAGCCGGACCGAAGCAGCGGTTGAAGGCCAACCGCATCGCCGTCGCGCTCTCGAACCGCGCACTGGCTTCGCGGTGCAGGGCTCGCTCGAAGAAAGGGACCAGATGCTCACGTACGGAAGCGTCAAAACGCTCCGCGGCAAGAACGAGCTCCGCCTCCGGCTCGAGCGCTGCGGCCCCCGCAACCGAGAACCCGGGGCGAACGCCGGTCAGCATCTCATGCAGGGTGATCGCCACGCTCCAGCGATCCGCTGCTGGATCCCACGCGCCTCGCAGGCGGAGGAAGGGATCGCGATACACCGCGGTGCCGACGCTGAGGTGCGTGCGCCCCGCATGCTCAGAGGCTTCGCCGCGCAGGTCCAGGGCTAGGGAGAAGTCGAAGAGCGTGAGGTGGTGCGCCTTCTTCGTGACTGCCCCGACGCCGAGATTCGCTGGTTTGATGTCCCGATGCAGGATCTGACGCTCTTCCAGCTCTTCGAGCGCCAGGAGGAGGTCCTCCCCGAACCGGCTCGCGTAGTCGAGCGACACGGCCCCTTCGCGCGCAAGGTAGCGTTGAAGGGTTTGGTCGCCGGCTTTGGCCATCAGGATGCACGTGCGCCCACCGATGTTGCGTGTTTCGACGAGCTGAACGATCCGCGCGTGCCGGAGGCCGCCGAGCGCAAGCGCCTCTTCCGTCAAGCGCTGGTCATCGTCCGATGTCAGCGCAACCTTGAGCGCGAGCGAGCGGCCATCCTTCTCCACCTCGAGCACGCGGGAGGAGGCGCCCTGCCCCAGCACCCCGACTACCCTGAGGTCGCCGCCGAGCATGTCGCCCTTTCGGGCGTCGAGCGGGCTCACCTCGGGTGATTCGTCTTTCGAATCCGGCTCAGTTGCGGCCTCGAGCAAGAGCTCGAGCCACTGCTCCACGTCATCCGCGCGATTCACGGGCTTGGACGCGGTCGCCAGCGCCACCGCCTCCGCGACGCCCGCTGGGATGCCGTCAGCTCCTGCGCGCGGATCAAGATCGTGATCGCGAGCGAGGCGCTGGTCGAGTTCGAGCACGGTGTCCGCAGGAGGGCGGCCGGTAAGAACGAGATAGGCGAGGGCGCCCAGGCTGAACGCGTCCGACGCCGGGCCTCGCGCTTCGGGGTTCTCTCGCAGCTCCGGGGCCTGATAGAGCGCCCAGGGCTCGCCTGCGACGGCAGACCAGTGGATTGTGGGCGTTACGTCGCGGCCCATGCCGAGCTGAAAGTTGTAGAGCCGTACCTGGGGTGAACCTTCATCCCCCTCTCGAACGAGCACAGCGCCGGGGCCGAGCGCTCCGTGAACGACGCTCTTTCGGTGGCAATGGTGCAGCGCGCGGCCGATCTTCTCGATGACCTCGATGCGGCGGCTGAAGCTCAGGTCGGGATGGCTGCGGAGAAAAGCGTCGAGTGGGACTCCGTCGAACGCATCGAACAGCACGGTCGGGCCCAGGGGAGAGTCCGTGACGTAGTCCACCAGGCGGAGCACGTTCGGGTGCTCCTTCACGTCCTCGAGCAATCGGGCCTCGCGATCAGCCGCGCGCCGGAGCTGCTGCCGGCGCTCGACACTGGTCTGTTGCGGGACGAGGTAGATCCGGGCGCGACGCCTGAAGGCGCGATTCTCGGCGTGCTGAGCCGCGCGATCCTGGTAGCCCGGACCCTCCTCCAAGATCGGTCCGAGCTCGTAGGCGCCGACGCGCGCGACACCCTTGCTCGCGCGAACTCCAATGGTGTCGAGCGCATGCGCCACGGCCTTCATCTGCGGGCTGTTGATGCGCTGACGCTCGCCACCACCCGAGCCGGGGAACGTGTGGTGCTTGATCGCGTCGACCAAGCCCTTGCGCGTCACCACGCATTGGTCACCGTAGTGTTGGAAGCGCGGCTCGGCGTCAGGGTGACTCAGAAAAACCAGGGCCTGCACCCAGGGGCAACGGACGTCGTCGCGCAGCCTCGCCTGGATCAGGCTCTTCAGGACCTTCGCCTTGAAATTGGTGAGCTTCAGCGGCGGGTCCATGTACCGAGGCGGCTCACCCGCCGGCGCCCTGTACCAGTCCACCGTGTCGCCCGTGTACACGCCGGGCCCACTCTTGATCTCGATCACGTAGAGCGCGGAATACCCGAGCACGATGGCGTCGATCTCAAGTAGCCGTCCCGTCGAAGGGTCCAGGAACTCGACGAGCTCCCACACCTGATACGGGTCCACGTCCGGCAGCGTTTCGCGCAGGAACGCGAGCGCTTCCTGCTCGTGCGCGTAGGGGGACTGCCCCTGCAGCACGATGCGCGCCTTGCTCAGCACTTGGCCCGCTCAGTCTGGGGCTCGAGGCTTTCGGGCATCCGTTCCCCCTACTTCGCCACTGCCAATGCACTGGCACGAAGCGCGTCCTCGAGCGCGGCATCGGGCGAGGTCACCACCGTGGCTCCAGGACGGAGATCCAGGGGCTCCGTCGCAGAAACCACGCGGGTGCGCTTCGACACGTTGAGCAAGCTGCCGGCAAGCGCCGCAATCTGGCGATGTCCAGACGGCGTGGCGACAGAAGTCACTTGGTCCGCCCAATCGAGATCGCGCCCCTCGGCGAAGGCCCGGACGAGCGCCGCTATCGCACTCGGTCCCGCAACGACGAACCGTCCGGCGGGGCTGATGGCCGGCGCATCAAGCGGGGCGAGCTTCAGGTCCCATGCCGCCACCACCCGTGAGAGAGCTCCGACCACGTCCGTCGCAGGCGCCTCACGTTCGACCGTCTGGAACAGCTCCGCTGCATCGACACCGTCCAGCGACTCCCAGTCCGGCCCGAACGCCTCGTCCTCAGCGACTCCCCGGAGCTCAAACACGCCCCGCGCTCCGAACGCTCCCGGCCACTGCACGTCCGCGTCCCGGAGCATCAGATCGATGCGGTCGGCATCCGTCAGGTCGCCGCGGAACTCGCCCCAGAGCGCCGACGCATCCGGGCCGAAGCGGCGCTTGGTCGGAGTCCTAGCGTCGATGAACCTGAGGCACGTCAGGGCGGCGCGGTAGTAGGCAAGGCGGGCGGCGGACACAGGGATCGGGAGGGTAACTCCATTGGAGCCCGGGCCGCAGCGCGATGAAATCCGTCACGGCACACCGGTAGGCGTAGGCGAGGGGCTGGTTGCTTGCGTCTCCACGACCCCCCGGCTAGCGGAGAGGGTCTGTGTATCGCTCGGATCGCTGGCTCGAAGCAAAACTGAGAGAGGTCCTCGGGGGGACCAACACCGAGGCGCTCGTCCATTGGATCAGAGCGGCGAGAGAGCAGCCGCCCGTGCTCTTCGTAGGTGCCGGGTTGTCGCGAACAGCGAAGGCGAAGTTGGGATCGCCCGGGAAAGAAATGCTGTCGTGGGCGGGGCTCACCCGGCTTCTACGGGAGGACCTGGGTCAGGACGCGAGTGGCGACGAGTTCCTCTGGGTAGCGGAGAAGTTCAGGTGCCTCTTTGGTCCGTTCGCGCTGCACAGCAAACTTCTCGAAGCGGTACCAGACGCGGACATGGAGCCGAGCATCGAGCACATGTCGCTGCGCCAGGTGAACTGGCACGCCATCCTGACCCTCAACTACGACACACTCCTCGAGCGCGCGTTTCACGGCATGGGCGCTCGGACGATCGCATCGGTCATCTCTGAGGAGCAGGCAGTACGCATTACGGCTCGCTCGAGTCTCCCGATCATCCACCTTCACGGACACATCGATCATCCGTCAACCATCGTCCTCACCCTCGAGGACTACCGAAAGTACCCAGAGAAGCACGCGATTTTCCTTACGATTGCAAGGCAGCTTCTGCTTCAGCATCCCGTCCTCTTCCTTGGTTTCGGCGCAAATGATCCCAATTTCGTCGCGTGGAGTGGGTGGATTCGAGACAAGCTCGGCGAACAATCGCCCCCCTGGGTTCGACTCCAGCGAGCTGAAGCGAGCGCCCCCGACGCGGGCATGGACGCCTATTGGTCTCCAAGGCTGAAGACAGTCGTCTACCCGGAGAGCACCTTCGGGGAACTCCTCGAAGTTCTCGGAAACGCCGTTGAGCCGCTTGCGGACGACGCGGACGTTTTTGTCAGGTACGTCAACGAACTCGTGGAGCTGACCCTGGGCGTCAGCAAAGCCGACAATGGGTTCTTTCTGGCAGTCATTCGAGAGGTTGAGAGGGTGGTCCAGGAGAAGTATCCGGGACCGCTGGATTTCATTGCGAGCAGCCGGCGTGTGGACACCGTCGTCCGGTTGCTCCACGCAGGTCTCTCGCGCGCGGGGATGGGACCCGACGAGATCGCTCGGCTCACCGAACGCAGCCGGGAGCATGTCAACCGATGGCTTGCGGCGGGCGCTGCCCCACAGCTCGTCTCGAAGATACCATTGGATCAGCTCCCGAGCATCGACGAGCAGAAGGCGCGGGTTCGCAGCGCACTGGCAGAGAGCTTCCTACCTTGGCTGATCTCAGCCGTTCGCCTTGCTGGTCGTTTCATCCCTCTCTCGGAGCAGGGAGAAACACGATTTGATGCACTGGAGGAATACGTTCGGCTCCGGGGAGCCGGGTCATCTCCAAGGAAAGAGGCACCCGACTTGGTTGACCTGGGACTACTAACACTGTCCTACGAGCTGGAGCGCTTGGGCGCCTCCGCGCGCGAACCGGCAGCGCTCACGTGGCTCAGCGTCGCGTCGCGAGACTTCGTCGACCCCGGTGCTCTGCACGCCCTCGACGACCTACTCCATCGACATCTGCTACGTTGGGGCGATCTTCCCGACCTAGAGAAAGAGGCGGCAGCCGACAATGCCCAAGGGGCCAGGCTATCTGGGTACTTGTTGGCAATGAAAGGCGGTCTCCTTGAGGCGGCGGATGCATACGATCGGGCGGCGACCCTGTCGCTTTCAGAGCAAGAGCCGCTCGCTGTTCGCTACATGACGGTGAGGTCGGCTCGTGAGCTCCTCTACTCCGGCATGTTTGGTGCTTCGGATCCTCAAGCGTTGTCTGAGCGCAGAGCAACCGCCGATGCGCGACTGCGGGCCCTCGAGAAGGAAGCCCTTGAATTGCAGCTAGATATCGCGCTCGCCGATGTTGATGATGCGCACGATAAGGCCCGGAGGCTGACAGAGGAGGTCGCTGCCTTGCGCGTGGATGAACCCGGTCGCACCGTGCTCTCCAGTCGCTCGGAGCCCCTGGAGCCGGTGCTGGAGTTCTACGAGCGATACTGGTTCTCGCCCACCATCGTCGCGGCGACCGCTGCGAGGGTCGCCGCCGCTCGCTGGGACGCGGGGGACAAGGTTTCGGCGGCGGCTCTGTTGGCGCGCTTTGCACATGACGACGAACTCGCGGCGAGAGCGCGCACGGACGTGGAGGCGCCGCGCCCAGTGCCGCTTTCGCAAGACCTCGCCAATGAACTTCTTCGCGCACCGCGCTGGCCACACGAACGTCGCGCCCGCATCATGGGTCTCGCCGAAATCGTCGCAGAACTGCCAGCGAAGGCGCGCGGGGAGGTGCTCGAACTGGCCCTCGAATCGTACAAGGCGCTCTGCGACCAGCAGCGGTTGCTAACGCGCTCCCACGGTTTTCCGGCGGTACCTGCAGCGGCTCTCGGTCTTTCAGTCGCAAGGTACGCGCCGTGGCCGATCTTCAGAGAATGGTTTGTCCGCCTTCGCGAGCTCGCGGGAGCGGACCTCTCGCAGCTCGGTGACACCAACTGGCTCAGGGTTCCCTTGCACTCGTGGGTCCGGAGCGGCGCGCTTGACGGCGCCGAGGCGGACGAGTTCTTCGATTTCTTGTTGCAGATCGCTCGGGACCCTCGTTCGACGGTCTTGGAAGCCCAGGTGTTCGATGCCATGACCGGCCTCGTGTTGCACCACAACCTGCGACTGCCACCTGACGGGCCGTCGGCAAGTGCTTTGAGAGCCTGGATCAGCGACACCACGATCGAAGATAACGGCGACGCCTGGGTCCGGAGCGAGGGAGCCTCCGCTGCGGCCGTTCTGGCCGGCGATGACGGGGAAAGGGTTCGCCGAGAGTGCGCCTCGACGCTTGGTCACCTGGTAGACACCGCCGTTCTCGCAGGTCGGTGGCCGAGCCCGTTCGTCGTGCTTGCTTGGCTAGGCCGCAAGGACAGCATGACCGGAGACGATGCCGCGATGGCGCGGCGTCTCCTCGCCACGCAAGATCCCCAGCCGAGTGGTGCGCTGGAGAGTGCTCACAAGAACATGGGGCGTCGAATGATCGCTCGCGCCAGAATGCTAATCGTTGCCAAGCTCACGCCGGAATCCGAGATTGAACGATCGGCGTGGGCAGCCCTGATTCGCCAAGTGGGCGTGGCCCTACCTGCAGCTCTACCGGAGGTTCTCGAGCGACCGCTTGGTCAGCTCGACACGACACTCCGTGACGCTCTCCTTGATGCTGTTTCGAACGCGTTTGCGCCGCCACTTGGGCACCGCGAGAAGACCGCCTATCACAATTCCGCTTTGTCCTGCCTCTCGGTCTCGGCAAGACACTCGCGCCTGGAGGATGTTCCGGTGAGCTGGCTGTTGAGCGCCGCCACTCTGACTACGGCGGCGCACCCCAGGCTTGCAGCGTATGCGTGTACCGTTCTGCGCAACTGTCTGACGCGGTTCGCAGGTGAATGGACCATTGAACACGCGTCCGTTCTAGCGGAGCTCCGTCGAGCGGTACTGAGAGCAACCACGGACGGGCGTGCATCTGTCGTAGCTGCCGCAAGACGGACGCTCCTTGATGTCGCTCACAGTGAGAACACTTTCGTGCGGGAGCACTTCTGTGCTCACCACGACACGCTGCAGCGGCTTGCCGATTTGGGGAGCGATGGTCGGCTTGCCGTCGTCGCCGCAGGCGAGCACTAGACCCGCGACGAACGGCCGCCGAGCGATAGCCGTTGGAGCGAGAACATCCTGCGACAAGCCTGCGCGCCCTTACTCGGGCGCGGACTGATTTTCCTCCGGATCTAAGGGGTTTCCTGGGTCATTGTCGTCTCCGAGCGCCTTTCGCCATTTCTCCAACACGCGCTCCGCACCAGCAAATCGCGCCTCGCTTTCGCGCAGCATCGTTCGTGCCTCCTCGCTCTTCGCCTCGAGAATGGTCCCGAACCTCAGCATCACGCACACGAACTGACTGAATGCTTCAACGATATCGATTGGGGTGTGAACGTCGATTTTCACCGCCTTCTTGTAGTAGGGCAGATACGGCACGAAGAACTCATCATCGAGCAGCGGTTGCACGTCGCCTTCGCTCAGGACGTGCCTGAGATCGTGCGCGTACCTATTGCGCAATGAGTTCAGGTGGAGGATCGACGGCAGGAGGAAACCAACGATGGCGGTGTCCGGTGCTATCAGCCTCGCCTTTCGATAGAAGCCGAGCTTGCTGAAATCGCCAAGATTGGGGTTGCGGCTTCGCAGGTGTTCGTCGATGAAGCTCTCCACGATCAGGTGGGCCTTCAGGACACGGCCGATCGTGTTGGCGTCAACCTCTCGCCACAGGGCACCGATCTCGTGGAGCCGCACTTCTTCCGGCTTGATGACCGGGTTCCAGTCTTCGGATTGTCCTGGACTCATCGTGTTCTCCCTCGGCTCGCTCCCCTACCCTACGCCTCGAGCGACGTCGCCTCCACCACCTGCTGCAGCTCCCGCAGCAAGTCCGGCTTCTGCTGTACCAAGAATCGCACCACGCGCGCGTTGTCGAGCAACTTCTTCATGTACGTGCGCACCAGCATCAAGTCCATGACGTTCTTCCCGTGCGACTCGGTCGCGAGCACGAACTCGCGCTCGCTCGTGCGCGACTCTGCTTCGAGCTTTGCGATGTCCTCGGCGCGCAGTCCCTTTGGGCGCGCGACGCCAGGCATCCGCTGCTCCTTCGGCGTGCGCATCAACAGCGTCTTCGCGTACGACCCTGAGTAGCAGCCTGTGCGCGCCATCAGATCGGCCATCTCGATTTGCCGGTAAGCCTTCACCCGGCGGAGGATCCCGAGGGACACCTCCGGGACGGGTTTGTCCTTGAGGATGTCGACCGCCTCGGGGCAGATGCCCTTCAGGCGGCGAGCGTTCCGGCGAATCGTCTGCGTCGTGAGATTGAGCGCCTTGGCGATCCGTTCCTCGGACACGCCGGCCGCGATCGCCTTGCGGATCATGCCGATTTCCTGAATCGGCGCGATGCGGCTCACCTGGTGGTTGTACGTGTAGTTCTCGTCGTCCTTTGCGACGAGGCAGACCACCTTCCTGGCTCCCAGGTCCTTCAAGACCTCCAGGCGCAGGTGCCCGTCCAGGAGGACGTACGCTCCTTTGGTGCCTTTCTCGGGGTAGACGATCAGCGGCTCGATGATCCCGACCTCTTTCACCGACGCGGCGATCGTCTCGTAGCGGGTCGTCGCCTTGATCCCGTCCGGAAGCTTGCTCGAAGGCAAGAGCTTCTCGACTTCGACCTCAACTGGCTCGAGTAGGAACCCTGTGTCGATCTTCTTGGTCATGGCGCGCTCCGCTGGCCGATCTGCGTCGCCACCTGCTCAGGGATCTTGTCGAGTCCTTCGGCGCGAAGGAGGTTGACGAAGTTTTCGTCCTCTACGAGTGACCGAAGCGAAGTGGTAAGGAAGAGGAGGCGCTCTTCGCAGACCCGCGCCTTCCGCACCACCATCGCCTGGCGCTGGGTCTCGCGCTTGTAAGTGCGAACGAGAGATTCGGCAGAAACGCGCTTCCGATCCTTGTTCATGTGTCCGCCGTCGACGAACTTCTTCCCGCGTGCCCGCCTCGTCTCAACCAGGTGGCGAGCCTTGCTCAGCGCTTTTCCTCGCAACATCCCACGTTCGTAAGCCTCCGCCAGGCAGCGCTGGACCTCCTGGTCGTCTGCTGCTGCGATGTCCGCCGCCACTGCGATGGGAATGTCGCCGCGCTCGACCGCGGCTATCAGGCGCTCCTCACCGTGCTGGTGGAGCCGAAAGAGCGCTCGCGTGTAGTTCTCGCTGACGCCGATCTTCTTCGCGATGTCCGCGCTCGAGTACCCCTTCTCTTCGAGCCGCACGATCTTTTCTGCCAAGTCCAGCGTACAGGGCTTTCGCCGCGCAATGTTCTCCACGAGGCTCATCAGGTACCCGTCCTCCTCGGTGATCTCGAGCACCATCGCGGGCACTTCGGATTGTCCATTCGCGAGGTAGGCCTCGAGCCGACCCTGCCCGCAAACCAGATCAAACTCGCCGGGAGCATCGGTCCGCGGCCGGACGGTGATGGGCTTCTTGAGACCAACCTTCGAAACGTTCTCGACGAATCCCGAGAAGCGCTTCTTGCCGCGCACGCGCGGGTTCACCACCCGGATCTTGCTGATTTGTATGTTTTGTACCTGCTTCATGCCGCCACCTCGATCTGTACTTGGGCCGCCATGCCGTAGAGGTATTCGAGCGAGTCGAGCCGGTAGGTGTCGAGGCAGAGTCCGTTCTCTTCAGCAACGCGGAGCCGTTCCACCCGGATGTCCAACGAAGGGAGGAGGTAGTAGTCGAGGGCACTCGTGTTCGTGTCGTTCAGCCGGATCGCAACGGTCAGGTCGGGCGCCAAGCTGTGGTCGAGCCGAATCGTCCAACGCGGGCTACCTGCGGGCGTCTTTTCGAACCGTGCGAGGGCCACGGAGATCGTGAAGGCCCGGTTGACTCTGATGAGATCGGTCCGTTCGTCGCGCTCGACCTGATCACCTACCCCCTCCAACGCGTGAACGACGTTCGCGACCACCTCGGGGTAGAGCGCGCGAAGGCGCCGGTTGGTCTCGATGAACGCGAAGTCCCGCTCCGGTGTGTAGCCGATGAGATGATACGCGCGCACCAGGCTCCCAAATCGATGCCGATAGACCGCGCTCGACGGCATGCCCTCCATTTCGTCGATCAGGAGGCCGGAAACCTTCCCCTGGTGCTCAAGGAGGACCTTCAACCGGTCGAGGAGCTCGTCATCGCTGACGCGGCGCGCACGAGCCTGGATGATCCCTCGCGCAGTGAAAAAGGCTTGGTCCTCGACCACGCCCTCGAAGGCGTCATCGTTGCGAACCCACATCTCGGGAGGGTTGGAGACGCGCCGTTTCTTCAGTTTGAACGAGACACGATTGTAGACGTTCCTTCCGATGTACTTCTCGTTGGTGAGGACCTCGTGCACTGTCCCCCGTGTCCACTCTCCCCCGCTCGCGTTTCGCACTCCTTCCCGGTTGAGGAGGTCGGCGATCTGTCTCTCGGGCCGACGCTCGTCGATGAACATCCGGTAGATCCGGCGCACGATCGAGAGTTCATCCGGCGGACCCGGGACGAGGATGACGCGGTCCGTCTGAAGGCTCTTCTGTTCGCCGAACCGGAGTAGCTGCTTCGGCTCCCCGCTTTGGTCGATGAGCTGGCGCCGGAGCCCGAACCCTGCGACGCCACCCTGCCGGAAACCGAGCTCGATGAGGCGGCTTTGGCCCTTGAAGACCTTGGCCGAGAGCTCGCGGCTGTACTCCCCGGCCATCGCTCGCTTAACGCCTTTCACGATGGTCGAGACGGGACTTCCGTCGTTTTCGAACTGCTCGGCGCAGTAGTGAACCGTGAGGCCCGCACGGCGGCAGACGAACTCGTAGTACGCGCTCTCGTCGGCGTCCTGAAAGCGCCCCCAACGGCTCACGTCATAGACGAGGATGTTTTCGAAATCGGCGCGTCCACTCTCGACGAGCTTGATCAGCGAGCCAAGGCCGTCACGTCCATCGATCCTGAGCCCACTCTTCCCTGCGTCCGTGAAGGTTGCGACGATCTCGAGCCCCCGCTTTCTCGCGTACTCGGCGATGATGTCGGCTTGATTCTCCGTTGAGTACTGCTGGTGCTCGGTGCTCATCCGAACGTACTGAGCCGCCCTCCCCTTGCGGAAAGTCATGGCGCACGACCTGCGAGTTCAAGTCGGCCGGTGGTTGCGAGCGAGAAAGCCGAGTCGCAACCGATCTCCCGTGGCGTTGCAGCAGTCGCAGTGGGCCGCCGGACGTGTTTCGCGTGAGTGGTTCGCGTTCCAGACATCATCCCGTTCCTTCGACTTTCCGCCGTCGCTGGCCCGGCCCGGTCGTGATTGCGCGAGGTTGCGTCTCGACGGGGGCGCCTGGGAACCCTGATCCGTCACGCTTTTTTTCGCGAGTCGGTAGGCGCGCGCGCGAGCACGCCGATCGGCTCGGGCATGGTCGCTCTGCTCGTAGTTGCGGCGTATCGTGACAAGACTGACCGCCCGAGCGGCGGCTGCGCACGACCGGGAGCAGTATCGGTTCCCTCTGTCACACCGGGAGCAGAGCAGGAACGCACGGCTGCAGGGCTCGTGGGCGCAAACGACCAGGCGCAACGAGGCCACGAGGATCCCGCTTCGTCCCACCCCGCGCGCGTCGAGGGGCTACTTTGAGAATCGAACCGTCACAGTCGCGGCCGTCAGAGTCCCCGACTTGGTCGAGCCGGGAGCCGAATATGAGGTCGTGAGCGTGCCCATTGGGTCGCTCGTGGCCACATCTGCATCAAACACATCGATAGCTACCGGGTCCCCCGGGGTCAGCGGAACGTTCGCGAACGTCGTCGTGATCGACAGCTGGTCCTGAAACACCGGCGAAGTCTTCGTGAATGCTGGCGCCCGCAGGGTCACCTGTGGATCAGGAGCTCCGCCCAGTCCGTCCCACGCGAGGTTCCCCGGCTTGCGGGCAGCAGGAACGACCGACACGGATACGTTGACGCAGCTGCACGCGGGCGTCTTGCACCCACAGGATGCACTACCGGGGGCGCCGCCCGACGCCGAGCTGGCGGATTCAGCTGGCCCGAGCGCTGCGTTCGGCCCGCCGTTCGAAACAGGAACTGCAGCGGCCGGTTCCACCGGTGAAGGGGCCGGTGCTGGCGCGGGCTGGGGCTGGACGGCGGCTAGCGCCTTCATGGCCTTGAGCTCTGACTCTGCCCGGATCTGGGCCTCCTTCGCGGAAGCCAGGGCGGCCGCGTCGGCTTCGGACTGGCCCTTCGCGCAACCGAGCAGGCCGCTGGACAGCAGAGCAATACCAAGGTGGACGCGGGAAACGGACCAGAACCGCATGGAGGCCTCCTCGAACTTAGACGGTCGACAATGACTTTTGTTCTGTTATCAGAACAGCGTCAAGTCCACCGCGGGCGAGCCTCCCTCCGTGCGGAAGGACCCCGCCGGCCTGCTGGAAAGAACTCTCGCTCGGCGCTTGCGGGAGCTTGCCGAGGCCAAGGGCAAACCGCTCTACGTGGTCGCCGAGCTTGCGGGATTCTCACGGCCCGCCCTCTGGGACATCCTGGGACACAGAGCCTCGCCGACACTGGGCTCCGTGCAGAGGCTAGCTGCGGCCCTCGACGTGCACCCGCTCGAGCTCCTTCAGGGCGAACCTGGCCGGCCCCGACCGGCCGCGAAGGCTGCGCGTTCGGGGAAGCGAGCTCGGCGGCCAAAACCGGCGGGACGCTAGCCCGTCAGCTCAAGGCACCAAGCGTACGCGCGAAGGCGGCATGCCTGGCGCGGCTTCGAGCTCTGCTTCAGCGCTAGGACACGCCCCAAGCCTGGATTCGTTGCAATTTGCCAGCAGCACCGCCCTCGCAAACAGAGAGAGAGGCAGGCCTAGGTCGCGTGCTCGCTTTTCGACAAGGCGTTTCTCATCGGCCAACAACATTACGACGAGTCGGTTCTCTCTCAGGCGTGGCAGCCGCGGCGGGGGCATGGCGACGATTGTACTCCGGGGCGGCGAGATGGAAAGCGCGGCTTCCATTTTTTTCAACTGGTCCGACAGCGGGCAACGGTAGGCGATGCGCGGCAGCAACGCGACGCAACAACGCGGGAGCGCGCGCCGCCAGGTTCCGCACGATTCACCGGGACCAGATCGGGCCAGAACTGTTTCTCGTGAAACGTTTCACGCTGCCTCCGCTGAGCATGTGCGCGCTGTTGCCACAGTGGACCAATTGCAACGGCCATCACTTCCGCGCATATGTTGTCTTTCTAGGAGGTCCACATGGATCACGAAATCGAGAAGTTTCTGAAGGAGAATGACGGCGTGGCATCGGTCAGCGAGGTCGCTGACGTACTCGAGATGGACGAAGGCGAAGTTCGGCGCTGGGCGCGTGAAAATGGCGTCCGCCGCGTCGGGTCGACCTTTGCGTTTGGCAGAGATGCCGCGCGAGCCCTGGCCGACGATCTCCTGCCCGGGCAAGAGGACATCGATGGCGCCGACGACGACACGTCAGACCTCGACAACGAAGAGGACGACGATGGCGGCGACGGTGACTACGAGGACGACGACTAATGCGCGAGCAGCGCGTCGGCCGTTGGCTCCCGGTCGAGGCACGAAAACGGAGTCACTACCCGGTCGGGCGTCCCCGGTGGACGCTTGGCGGAGACCTCCCCGCTCCATCGAGGTACTCTTGATCCTATCCCGGACCTGGGCGGATCTCGGAGACTGAGGACGGTCTCGGCCCCTTCGCGCTTGACGCACTCAGTAGGCTCTTGGACGGCAACGGCCAGTCATTGGACGAGCAGCCGCTTCGACCTCCGAGCGCGTGCCCTGCTCCTAGCTAGCCCAGTAGCGTTACTGACTCATCGATGTCGGGGGCGCCGCGCCCCAGGTTTCTTGACTCGCGGCGCTTGATCGCGGAACGTCCACCAATCGTGCGCGAGGGTCTCGGCAAGCAAGGCGGCGTTCAGGGAGCCGCGTCGCCAGCCCGTACACCACCTTTGTCGAGTGGAACGCCAGGGGACGCCGAAATACGAGCTGCGCTCCTCAGGAGTCTCCACCAGGTGCACGAGAGTGATCCGGGCACAGCATTTCTTCAGGAACTTGGACTCTGCAGGGGACTGGTTCGTGTGGACGTAGCGGTGGTGAACGGTGTCCTTCACGGATACGAGATCAAGTCCGATCGCGATACGTTGCGACGCCTCTCCGCACAAGTAGAGCTGTATGGCCGCGTCTTGGATCGAGCAACGCTCGTCGTTGGCTCGCGGCATGCGAAGGAGGCAGCGGCTTGCCTGCCGGAATGGTGGGAGATTCAGGTGATACGGCTCGCTACAGAAACGCTCACGTTCGAGACGGCTCGGAAAGGGAGATCCAATCCGACCCGCGACGCCCGATCCCTGGTCGAATTGCTATGGCTAGAAGAGTCCCTCGAACTGCTCGAGACACGAGATACTTGCAGGGGGTACCGGCGGCGTCCGAGGCGCGAAGTGTGGGATCGCGTTTGCCAGCTCTACCATCTCGAGGAAATTGCCGAGGCAGTTCGTGTCCGACTCAAGGCCAGGCGAGCGCTTGAAGTTCCTGCACCGCCCGCGTGATGTGGTGAACCGTCCCCAGCCGGCGCCAAACTTCGGGTGAACCAAGGCGGCCGGCGCCGTTAGCGGCTGCTTGAATCCGGGCGCACCCGGCACAATGGCGCGCCCCGGCGAAGTAAGGTGCGAGGTGTCCATAGACCAGTTGCCTCGCAAGCAGGGGAAACTGTTCGGTGGCCGGCACCTTGTCCGTGCTCTCACCTTTGATGAGCAGCCACTGGTCCGGGAGCGTGTATCGGACGGAAGCCGAGACATGCATGTACCGTGGGTCAAATCCTTCAACGCCGGTCGGATACTGTATGGTGCAATCACTGAAGGTCGGCAGGCGCGGCAACGTCCCACGTGCCGCATACAGGCTGTCACGCCACCCCTGCCATTCAGCCCGATCGACCAAGAGATGTGAATGCCGATCCACAACGGCCATGCTTTGGGGGAATGCGCACCCTGACACCGTGAGCGTTCTCCAGCGCGTGTGCGTCGGCACTGCACCGAGAAAGGCCGTGGCAAGCGACGCGATTCCAGCTGCGATCATGTCGTCAACCGCGCCCAGATCAACAACGAGGTCGACCTCTTCCGGCTCAAGATGCTGGGCATTCAGCCAGCGAGGAAGCCCGCGGGGGATCAATCCGGACTCGAACTCCTCCCGCGTCAGTCGGATCGCAACGCCATACTCTCGATGCGCAAGTGCGGCTGCGACGTCGACGTGCCGCGAAATGCCGGTGACGGGCGTGAAGGGGTGGCCGAGGTCATCTGCCAGCTCAAATGTCTCCTGCGCACCGCTGGGCCCAGCTTCCGCGATTTCGTGCGCGTCAAGGAAGTACCGACTGAACCGGGAAACGCTCGGCGCCATGTTCCTGAATGCATTCTTGAGATGAGCCGTTGGCGTCTTGTCTCCGCCCATCTCGACGATCTCCAGCAACGGCGTTGTGTGCAACACCATTGCCGGCGCGAGCAACTGCAGTGCGCTCTTCTCGGCGCGCTTCGCCTTGAGGATCGGAACGTAGTGATCTGACCCAAAGTTCATCGTCTACCTAGCCGGCGGTTGCCAGAGCACGATCGGCTGAACCTCTGCTTGAAGACTCGCAAGGTACGAACGAAGTCCCTCCGTGGCGCTAAGATTCGTCGGCGAAAAGCATACTCGCACGATCTGCTCCGTTGCCAGCGCTGAAACAGCACGGCGGACCTCCACTTCGCCCAGAGTGTCGACCAAGAGAATGAGCGCAGCTTCGAAGGCAATCACCCGCCCCGAAAGCGCTGCGGCTAGCGGCGGGATCGCCGCCGCGACTCGAAGCGCCCGCTTGTCTCCGGTCGCAAGTAGTACTGTCTTCTCCTCTGCAGCGACTCCAAAGAGGTGCGCCTCGCCCGGGTCGATCCCAGTGGCGGGAGCCATGAGGTCGAGCCACGTCGCCGAGGGGTTGGGTGCGACCTCAATGGAATCGGCAAAGGGACGGAGGACCCCGCATGCCTCATCGCCGTACAGTTTGTGCAGCCGCCCGCGACGGAGCATGTGAGGCAAGGCCGGCAGCCTGCGACAGTCTCCTCGCTCAACAGCCAGAACAGTTAGCAGGGAATCGAGCAACCCCGAGACCCCCAACTTGCAGAAGAAATCAGTATCAATCAACAGGCGCATCTGACGCGGACTCACCACGAACGCAACGAAGCAGAGCTCGATCACTCTCCGATGCGGAATCGAGGTCAACGTAGCGTTCAAATTTCTCTCGGAGTACGCGCGCACCACCACTGGACCTGTAGAGCGCTCGTGCCGCCATTACCGCCTTCGCGTAGTCACCGGTCAGACGGGCCCAGGACCAAATCACCGCGGCAGCGTCGACATCACGCTCCTTCTCGATCGCCAAGGCCTCAAGCGCTAGTTCCTTGAAACCCGAAATGCCTTGCCTAGGCACGAAGGTCGCGTCGACAAGCACACCGGAGGCGTACGCGTCCGCGCGCTTCTCGATCTCGTGGTCGTCGACGGCCTCCTCAAGCTCGTCCACGACCGGATGGTCAGGTGTGCAGTCCCGGTTGGCGATGTGCGCAACCTCGTGCGCAATGATGAATGCGAGACGGGCTGGATCGTCGATCGCATATCCCAGCACCACCACAGGTCGGTCTTGGAGCACGCACGCAAGGCCTTGAAATCCCGGAGTCGGGAGCTGTTCGACGTGCACAACCGGGATGCCCCGATCCCAGAGATCACGCAACAGATCGACAAGTCGGATTCCGCGCGCAGCGTGTTCGATGGTTCCACGCCAGGCACTCGCATCAGTAGGGGGCACCCGAACTGGACCGACCGGGTGACGGAGGTTCCGCACCGTCGCTTCGGCAACTTGCAGTGCCGCGTGAAGCGCAGGCGCAATCCGGTCCCTACTAACCGTGCGAACACGCCGCAGCTGCACTCCGGCGCGCAAGGGAACACGCAGCGAAGCCGAAGGGTCCCTAACGTCACCGAGTGTCTGACCAACGAATCGTGCAACCCGAAACTCTACGTCTGCGAGTAGCTTCGGATCCTGCTCGCACTCGTCATCCCACCAATCGGGGAGGATGGCCCGACGAACAAACTCCGGCTTGAAGCCCGCCTTCGACAGGCGCCGCATGAGGGTTGAAAAGGTGTGCGTGGTCAGGGCGACGGGACTCCCAAAAGGATGAAGACCCGCGGGATTCTGCTCGGGACAACGCGCTCACGCAAGCGAGGCGCTAACGGTGCTCAGATCCCGTAGAGCCGCTTCACCTGTAGGAACAGCTCCGGCGGACATAGATCCCCAACAATCTCTACAGTGTCCTCCGTGCAAACGGTGAGGTTGTTTCGATAGAAGAAGGTGGGCTTGTAGATGCCTAGAGCAATGCCAGCCGCACTTCGTGGACGCACTTCAACGCGTGCGAGATCGGCACGATCAGTTCCTGTGCCCCATGGAACGAACAGCCGCCCATCGGACATGATTCGCAAGACGACGCCCGGCCTTCCAGTCTTGTTTCCACCATGCACGCGAACCATAGAGCCCTCACGGATCATCCGGCACTGCCACAAGTGAGCCGCCCGCTGCTTCTGCTTGAACAGCGAGTAGGTCGATGGCTTCCGTGGCAGCCGAGTGGCTGACCTCGAGGGCCCGTAGATCAAGCCGCTCATCGAGCGACAGCACCTCCTCAGGAATATTCACGAAGGGGAATGCCGCCAAGACCCGCACGTACTGGAAGAGCCCGTCCCGGTAGGATTGGGCCAAATGCTGGGCCATCCACGGATCCAACCGCCGCGCCGAGAACAGCGCATGCCCGATAGCAATGCCGGCAACACTGGAACGCATTCCAGATAGGATTCCCCGTTGGATTGTAGAAGGGATCTCAGAGCTGTAGAGAGCACGGGAGTACTCTTGAACGAACTCGCGCGTCCCGTTGGCAACTGCATCAGGGCCCAAATACGGCAGCATTTGCACGAGTGCAGACAGAGCGGCAGCCTCCAGCTTGCTGGCCTTCGCAATGATCGAAGCGGGGCCATCCCCCAGCGCATCAATCATGGCGGCTGGCGTTGGCTGCTGTTGTCGCGAGAACTCGATGATCACGTCAAGGGTCGTAAGCTCCGTCGTGCGTTGAATGAAACTAATGAGCGCTGCGCTCTGCACTTGCTCGTCGAGCCGCTCGTTCAGTTCATCCACAGAGCCAGCCGAGAGTACCGGCGCGCCGACAACCAACGCAGCATGGCGAGCAGCTGCCAGCAGTTCTTGCTCGACTGGCGACAGACTTGCCGCTTTCAGCCACCTCGGAATGCGCATTAGCCAATTCGAAGGACTTCGCGGAGCGGAGGCATCGCGAAGAAGGCGTAGTGCTGCGTCTGCGGCCACGATCACGGTTCTAGCACTATTCAAGGCTGCTCGCACTGGAGGAGCTCCTCAAGCTCCCAGATGTGATCCGTGATCCCAGCAGCTAGCGCCAGGGTCGTCCTCGTCGCCCGACTCGTGGAAGGCGCACGGCGATGAGTGGAGCTGGGAACGCGCCGTCCGACGTTGCGCCGAGCACCCGACCGAGCGGAGTCGAGAGCGGTGCCTTGTACGAGTACCCGATCTCCGCACACCCTGCTTACAGTGGTCGGTACGAAACTTCGGATCCTACGACCTTGATCTTGCGCGTATGGGGATTGGACGAAAACATCTGGGCCAGGGACCCTGGGCTCCCCTCAACACGGTACCCGTGCGAGAGCAAGAACTCCTTTGCCGCTTGCTTCGCGACCTCTGTGTTGAACGTCGGCCCAAGCACCAGATCCGTAATGGGTGGAGGGATGCGCTCTTCCCATTGCAGTTCGACGAACGGCGTCAAGCCGAGGCGCGTTGAACGAAATTCGACTGGCGACCCGAAGCTTTCGCCGTATCCGAGGGCCACCACACGCCATTCACGCTCTTCACGAAAACCTGGGTTCTTGAGCGCGGGGAGCAGGCGGGCGAGAAATGTATCAAAGGAGCTCCTAAATTGAAGGATCAAGGGCAAGTCCAGCTCTGGCCTGTCAGCCGCCGCCCGATGTATCAGGGTCAGGGCATCGGACAGGTACGGCTCGATCACCTCGTCTTGTTTCTTCGCTTCATAGAGCACCCCGACGAGGCTCGACGACAGCCAATCAAAGTCTCGGTGCCTTGGTACGGCGCTCGTGTCGAGCCCGATCGCGTAGCCCCCGCCATCTCCGGAATATGCTCTCCACTGACTCAGCACATCCGGCTCCTCACTGAAGCTCGACACGAAGATCGAACCGAGAAAATCGATCCCGTATGAGCGGTCGGCGAGACTCATCGCGAGACGCTGCGCCGGGCCGCTAGAGAATTGACCGACGAGCCTTGACGCACACCTCGCCAGCACCTCCTCAACGTAGTCGAGCTCAGATGAATCATTTAGATAGCGCGCATGCGTTGCCCAGATGCACCGGTCCCGAACGATGCCCAGAAGTCCCTCCGTGTCCGTGTAGTGGTAGAGCGTGTCACGCGGTGGGCCGACGAAGCTCGCACGCCGCTCGTCCGCTTCACGAGCCATCAATTCCAGCCGGTCTTGAACGAGTGTCTCAGCCTCCTTTTGTTCGGATGTGAGCTCACCACCCAGCGCCACGAACCTGTTCCAAAGGTGATAGATTTCCCGCCCGGGGCCGCCGCCCTGTCGGCCCGTGCTCACGTCGCACCGCTCTTTCGCTCGGCCGGGCGCCTGCCGAACCCGAGACGCACGCCGTGGGGACCGTCAGGTGGTCGGGCGACGTCAAGCTGCCGACCAGAGCGTTGCTTAGGCATGCTGCTCCGCCTTGCGCCGTGCCTGCGCACTTGTGAATGCGTGCCGTGCTACCTGAAGCGCGTTCTCGGTGTTCTGCTTCTTGATCGCGACGGAGAGCGATGGCGCCGCTCCGAACGTAGCCAGGCACCGCGTCATCGCCTCACCCTCAGTAAGTTCTGACTCCTCGAACTGGGGAAATGGATTCACAATGTAAGTGTTCAGGTTCCCCGGAACTTTCGTTGGTACGCCCCACGGCACGAGATACGGTTCAACGTCCTCAACGCGGATGTGGGCGACCGCGCTTGGCAGCAGCCAGGCCACCGCAGCCTCCGCGCACGACGAGGCTTCCGCCGCCTCGTCGATTGCGCTTCCAACGAAGAACTCGTCATGCGCGATGATTGGTCCGTATGCGATGCAGCCGCGGTACGTCAGGCGCACTTCCGGATGGCTGGGCAGTAGTGCCGCGGCCATTAGGCTGGCGACGCTCGACGCGACGGCATTGATGGCAAGCCCAGGTGGGAGGTCTCCCGTGCAAACGATCACAACGCTGTCCGAGAAGAACCGCACGGTGAAACTGCCCACGCCTTTCAGGTAGCCGGTAAGCATCTTCTCGTCTGCCTTTACGCGCTCCTTGGATGTTGAGAGCGCATCGAAGACGACCTGAGGGTGCATCGCCCGCTTCCAGATTCCCTTGAAACCTAGGGCGTCAACCACCGCGACTGCGCCATTTGGGAACGGCGACCCACCCACGTTAGCCATCGCGCTCGTTCCTTTCCTGGATCATTCACGTACTCCGCCGACGAACGTGAACCACTCGTGACCCGCGCGTCGGCTCGTGTTCAATTCCATAGACCCCAATGTAGAAGACTGGACGGCGCTCTGATCAACCATCGCCAGAACCCGCTCACATTGCCTCGATTCCTCGGTCTGTACCTGGGCGCGGGCAGTGCAACGGGCATGATGGGACCGACCACGTAGGACGATCCTACGCGTTGTCCCCGCGCCTCGCGCGCTCCGCTTCAAGCGAAACCGTCCCCGCCCGAGCCTCCCGTCGAGCCCGAAGCTCGGCGGTCAACGCCGCCACGGTGTCGAAGGCGCCCGCCGCTGCTGCTCGAGTGAGAGCCTCGGCGAGCGCCGCCTCAACCACGTCAACCGCCTGGCCCACCGCATGGGCCAAGGGTGGGCCACCGTGCTCCCCGCGCTCCTCCTCGTGCACGGATACGGCCCAAATTGGCTGCTCGCGCTCCTCGGGGTAGCCCGACCTCGCTCTCAAAATCCGCAGTCCCTTACGGGGCGTGTGAGTTCGATTCTCACCTTCGGCACCGCAGAAAAAAAAACGCTCGGGCGAAGATGTTCGCGTGAAGCCGGGCTCACTGACCGCCGGCGAGCGAATAGATCCACGCCTCGATGCAGGCCTTGCGCTCGTCGGACCAGCCGCTGCTCGCCGAGTCACCGGGAGGCAACGGCATCGGCCCGCCGCAGTTGCCTTGCTCGCCACGCAGCTCGACCAGCATGCGGCTGTTCTCCGGATCCCGCGAGTCGATCAACAGCTGACCGGGGGGACAGTCGCTCGGAGGCTCAACGCATGCCATGAAGGGTTGGCCTGGGATGGTGCAGTCGATGTCGCCGAACGTCGCCGGCACGTCCACGAGCCGCGCGGCGATGTTGTCGAGCGAGCTCAAATCGAGGTTCGCGTAGTGGGTTGCAGTGCTGTGGCAGCCGACCCGTGCGCAGGACGTCGTGAGCGCCTCTTCGATGTCGCACGGCAGCGTGTCGACGGCGGTCTCGCACGTCGGCCCCGTGTACCCCGTTTGCGAGCAGTCGCAGGAGAACGATCCGGATTGCTCCGTGCAGATGCCCCCGTTCCGGCAAGGGCCCGTCGCGCACTCGTCCGGGTCCCCACACTCGGACGGCTCGCCGGCACAAGCCCATCCGCTTTCCACCTCACACGACGCGTTGCACCCGTCACCGTCTGCGGTGTTGTCGTCGTCGCAGCCGCCTGCGCGCGCCTCACCTCCCACGGTTCGGCCATCGCCGCAGATTTCGTCGCATCCCGTCGGCTCTCCGGAGTCGCAGGCCCAGCCCGTCTCGACCCGACAGGTGACGCTGCATCCGTCCATCGCCGTCTCGTTTCCATCGTCACAGGTCTCACGACCGTCGACCACACCATCACCACACTCGGCCCCATCCTGCGAGCTGACGGTATCACCACCGCACGCTGCAAATAGGCCAGGCGCCAGCGCAAGCGCTGCGATTGAGAGGTACGATCGGAGATCCTTAGTCATGGGCTTCCCACTCAGGCACCGTAGAACGCCCGCGAACCGCTGGCCAGAACCGGCGGAGCCTACCCAGCTCGACTCGTCGCAAATCGATACCCGACTACTCGTTCGACGCGACCAAGACCGACTTGCTCATTCGTGCTTGGGGCCTACTGTTTCGACATGTGGCGTCCAGCCGTGGCCGAAGAGGATGAGCTGATCGTCGGGATGTGCCTGGCGCTCAACCGGGAGGATCCCGGCGAACCGGTCAGCGCCGAGCAGGTTCGCCGAACGCTTGCGACGTTCCGTGCCGAACCCACTCGAGGGAGGGCCGTCGTGGCCGAGGTCGGTTCAGAAGCGGTCGGCTACGCGCTCCTCGTGTCTTTCTGGTCGAACGAATACGGCGGGGAGATCTGCGCCGTCGATGAAATCTATGTCGTGCCTTCCCATCGAAGTCGAGGCATCGCCACGGAGCTCTTTCGTTCCGTCAGCATCGATCGATCGCTGTGGAACCATGCGCCGGTCGCTTTGGAACTGGAAGTGACGCCGAACAATGCACGAGCGCGCGCGTTCTACGAGCGCCTGGGGTTTCGTTCACGCAATCAGACCTTGCGCCGCCGCCTCGAACGGTGAGCGATCGTCAGCGCTCCCAGAGCGCGCCGAGATCGAGCTCGATCGCGTCGAACGGCACCGCGCGCGCGCCGGCCGCGTCGCGCCACGTGCTCTCGAGCACGTATTGCGCACCGGCGAGGCGAAACACCTCGAGCAGGCGGGCCTGGGGATCGACGAGCCAAACGTGCGAAACGCGCTCACGTGCATAGATCGGAAGCTTTGCGCCTCGGTCGTGCGCCATCGTCCCCGGCGATAACACCTCGCACGCCCAGTCCGGCGGGATCTCGAAGGCCGCCACGTCGGGAAGCTGCGGTATTCTTTCGCGGCGCCATCCCGCGAGATCCGGAATCAGCGCATCACCGTGGAGGTGAAGCTCCGGCTCATCGAGGATGATCCATCCCCCCGGGCCCTGCTTCCCCCTGTCGAACGGCCCGCCGAGCTCGATGCCAAGCCGCGAGGCTGCCCGAGCGTGCGGGAGCGCCGGGCGCGGGCTCGTGATGATGACGCCGTCGATGAGCTCAGCCACGACGAGCTCCCCGAACTCTGCGAGATCCTCGTAGCTTGCCCGCCGCTTCGCCGGCTCGCTCATGTACCGAAGTGTATGCGGGCGCTGGGACGATGGCCATGCGCCCTACATCGGCCGGCCTAGGGCAGAGTTTCCTGTGCCCTCCGCCGTGGTAAGATTCCGCTCTTGGTGGGACCATGACTTATCGACGATTCTTGTTTTGCGCCGGCCTCCTGTTGGGGTTCAGCGCGCTCCCTAGTTGCTCGGGTGACAGCGGCGCCGCGGACGATACGGATGGCTGCACGCGGGGTGAGGAACGCTGCGCTTGTCGAGAAGAAGACGACGGCTGCGAGCCGGGGCTCGAGTGCCTGAGCGACATTTGCGTGGTGCCCGGGGGCTCGGGTGGGTCCGGCGGGAGCGCCGGCGGCCCGGGCTGCGCCAGCGGCCAATCGGAGTGCGCGGGCGTATGCGTCGTCACCTCGGAAGACGACCTGCACTGCGGCGGCTGCGACCAGCCGTGCCTCGACGGCAGCACCTGTGTCGACGGCGCATGCAGCTGCGGGAGCACGCTCACGGCGTGCGGCTCGAGCTGCGTCGACGTGATGACGGATAGCGCCCACTGCGGCGCGTGCGATGCGCCGTGCGGCTCCGGCGCGGCCTGCGACGGCGGTGAGTGCGAGTGCATGGTGGGCCGGACCGTGTGCGCGTCGGGCTGCGCCGACACGGCTTCCGATCCCGACAACTGCGGCGGCTGCGACAACGCCTGCGCGGACGACGAGGTGTGCTCGGAGTCGAGCTGCGGCACCGATTGCGCGTCTGGCCTGACGCAATGCGGGCAAAGTTGCGTCGATACGGCGACCAGCGCCGATCACTGCGGCGACTGCGACAACCCGTGCTCGCCGGGCCTCACCTGCAACGACGGGGCGTGCACCTGCGACGGCGGCGGAACGGCGTGCGACGGCGCGTGCGTGGACATCCAAACCGACGCGAGCCACTGCGGTGGCTGCGCCCAGGCGTGCGAGGCGGGCCAGAGTTGCGTGGGGGGCGCGTGCGAGTGCCCGGCAGGCCGCGAGCTCTGCGGCGACACGTGCGTCAGAATCGACCAGAACCCGCAGCACTGTGGAGCGTGCGACTACCAGTGCCCCGCCGGCGCGAGCTGCGTTTCCGGCACGTGCGAGGGCGGAACGGGTGGGACGGGTGGCGGGAGCGGCGCCGGGGGTGCCGGTGGCTCCGGCGGCGCGAGCGGTGGCTCGGGCGGCGGAGCAGGCGCCGGATCCGGAGGAACGGGCGGCAGTGGCGGCAGCGGCGGCACGCCCACGGTGCTGATCCTGGTCGACGGCTCGTCGAGCATGTTCGAGCCGCGCGAAACGCTGTGGGACGCGATCCAGAGCGCGCTGATGGACCCCACGGACGGGGCCGTGGCCGCGTACGAGGATCAGATCGCGTTCGGCATGACGATCTTCCGCGGGAATATCACACCCACCACCGAGTCGAGCGATCTCTGCGCCGAGCTCGATAGTGAGGACTTCGCGCTCGACAACCGCGCCGCGATGGACGAGCTCTACACGTACGTCGGCGGCCTGTGGCAGGTCGGGGTCAAGTGGGAAACCCCGACCGGCCACGCCGTGCGCCGCGCAGCGGCTCTCCTCAATGCCCACGCGTCCGCGGGTGGGAAGTACCTGGTCCTGATCACGGACGGTAACCCCAACACGTGCCAGACGCTCGACCCGCAATGCGGCCAGGATCTTTCGATCAAGGCCGTGCAGGATGCGCGCGCCCTCGGCATCCGCACGCTGGTGCTCGGCATGGGCGACGTCATCCTCAGCCCCAACTCCGGCTGCTCGGCGTACAGCCACTGTGGGGTCGCTCATCTGGCGGACGTGGCCAACGCCGGCCTCGGGTACGGCGTTGCTGCACAGCCCATGTACTTCGAGTTGGAGAGTTGCGTCTCCAGCGCGGGAGGGCTCCAGGCGACCTACTCCGCCACACCCGGCAACGCCGAGGTCTACTCCGGCACGACGCGAGACGAGCTCCGAGGCGAGCTAGTTGCCATTTTTGACCGTATCGCGTCGGGCGGCGTGCCCTGATCGACGGCACGGCGGGCGCGTAGAGCGAAACGGCGGCCGCGCGATACCCTCGGTCCCGGCCGCGTACGCGGTATTCTGGCGTCATGCGCCTGGCGCTCGTCGCGTGTCTTCTCGTGGTGTTGACCGCGTGCCGTAGCTCGACGACGACGACCACCACCACGAGCGCGGACGCCGGCACCCCGCAGCCTGCAGCATCTCGCGCCGAGCTCCCGCGGGAGCTCGCACCCATCATCGAGGAGTGCAAACCCAAACGTGGGACGCTCGAGGTCTACAACTGCGACCACGGCCCGTGGAACCAGTCGGCCTACGTGCGTGGACCCGGGAAGTACGAGGAGCTCATCGCGCTCGCCGCCGACGAGCGACCACTCGTGCGAGTGATGGCCGCCCGTGCCCTTGCGCAACGGCCGTGCCCGAGCGAGGAGACCTGCGCGTACGCAACCAACGCCGAGTACGCCAAGAAGCTCCTCGCCCTCGCCGAGGCCGAGCGCGACGAGCGCGTCGCGGTGGCGCTCGCCGTGCCGCTCGCGCGCATCGATCTCGAGAAGACCGGCCTCGGCAAGGAAATCGAGCGTTTCATCGAGCAGGCACCCGAGAAGACGGCCGGCGCGCTGCTCGATACGTGGCTGATGTGGAGCCCGCAAGCTCTTCCGAGCGTGATGCGCTTCGCGCGCTCGGGCCGGCCCGAGGTGAGAAAGGGCGCGGCGTTCGGCCTCAGGTACGCACTCGATCGCCCCGAGCACGACGACGTCTGCGCGCTGATGATCGAAGGGTTTGGCCAATTTCCCGACCACCAGCACCTCGCCGATCCCATCGTCTTCGGCTTCCGCAATCGAAGCTGCGTGGAACAGTGGGACACGTTCCTCGACAAGGTCGAAGGTCACGCAGCGGCCGGTCGCCTCGGGGCTTCGCCGCGATGGCTGCACCCGCTGTTCACGCTCGACAGGCTGCCTGGCGCCACGGAGGCCCAGAAGGCCCGGGTCCTCGCCTTCGCAAGGAACGTCTCGGAGACGACGACGCACCACCCGGACACGCGAGTGGGGGCAATGGGCTTTGCCGTGCAGCGCGTGCCCGATCGGCGAGAGTTCGTCGAGCGATTGCTCCGCGACCCGGAACCGAGCGTCGTCGCCCGCGCCAACCAGTTCATGACGGAACGCCTCTACGGGCTCTCGAACGGCGTCTACCAACCCCCCAAAGTCCCGCCCGCGACGCCGAGTCCTCGAGCGAGCACAGCGCAGACGGCATCCCCCGCGGCCACGCCGGCGAGCCCGCCCACCGTGGTGCCGGATCCCGTTCCGACCGCAACGCCCGATCCCGTTCCGACCCAAGCACCGCCCACTGCGCCCGAGACGGACGAGCGGACGACGGCCGCCGCACAACCGGACGCCTCTGCGCCATGGCTCACGCTCCGCACGGCGATCGCGCTCGCGGTCTCCCTCGTCGTGTTGGCTGCGGCCGTTGCTTTCTTCGCCGTCCGCCGTGCCAAACCCGCCCCGCCCGTGCCGACCGCTGCCGGGGCGGCACTTGCCGACGCGCCCGGAGCTCCGGGCGCGCGCGGCCGCTGCGCAACGCACGGCATCGCCGTCGGGCCAGACGGCCTGTGCGTCTTGTGCCGGGACGGGCAGAAAGCGCCGCCTCCGAGCCTCCGATCGACGGTGAAACCGCTGGCCGGCGTGAACTTCAAGCGGGTCGCGTTGCTCTCGATGCTCGGGCTCGTCGGAGCCGCAGCCTATTTCGTGCTCTCCATCCCCAACACCGGAGCCCGCGGACCGTACGAGCACTTCGATGCGGCGGCGCAGCGGTCGACCTCGAACAGTCCCGGCACCGTCTCGTCCTCGGGTGGGTTCGAATACGTCAGCGACGCCCTCCGCACGCCCGTGCGCGAGCCGGGCACGACGTTCTTTCCGAGCAACCTGCAGATGCTGACATCACCCATCTTCCGAGGAGGCTCGCATCTGCCGGTCGACCACACTTGCGACGGCGAGAACGTGTCGCCGCCGCTCGTGTTCCGAAACGTACCGATCAACGCGAAAAGCCTGGCGGTGAAGCTCACACGCGAAAGCGGCAAGCGCGATCCCAAGGACAAGCCTCACTGGACCATCTTCAATCTGCCCCCGAACCTCGGGGGGCTGCCGGAAGGCGTCGAGGAGCTTCCGCCCGGCGCGTTCCGGGTGAAGGGTCCGGACGGCACGGACGGCTACCAGGGCCCCTGCCCGACCGGCTACGAAGCGACATACCTTTATTGGGTCTTCGCTCTCGACACCATGATCGACGATCCGAACGGCGTCGAGCTGCCCCTCCAGGGCCACACGCTCGAGATCGGCACGCAAACGGCCAGCGCGAGTTTCCAGCGCCACCTCAAGGTGACCATCGACGACATCCCTGACGAGCTTCGGAGCAAGGTAGTCGGGCTCGAGGCGTGCGACCCGCGCGGAGGTCCGCCGCACCGCCGACTCGGCGAGAGCGGACCACGCTCCGATCGAGATTGTACTCTGCGGATATTGAACCCAGACGAGCAAGGCCCTGAGCAGTCCCTTCAGTATCGGACCGATCGCGTGTCCATCTTCTTTGCGGACAACCACCTGGGCGACCGCGAGCACGGGGCTCGCTACGACCTGTCGCTCACCGGAGATCACTGCAAGCTCACGGGCATCAAGCTGACTTGCGATGTCTCGTTCACGGATCTCCGCCCCGCCCGGCCAACGAGCGCGGACGTGCCGCCTTGAACGACGCGGCTCGAAGGCGTATGCCGATACCCCGCATCACCGTGCACCCGACCCGCCGCGCTCTCCCCGTCATGGGGGTCTTCCTCGCACTCGGGCTTGGCTGCTCGTCGGAGTCGGAGAACCCCGACCCAGGTAACGCGCCGACCGAATTCACGTGGACCGAAGCGAGCCCTTGCCCCCTCGCGCGTTTCGAGGCGAACGGCGTCGTCGTCGACGACGAACTCTGGGTGATGGGCGGCTTCACGGGGTCGGATCTCGCGGTCACGCGTCGGATCGACATCTACGATCCAGCGACGGATAGCTGGCGACTCGGACCCGATCTGCCGTCCGCCGAAACGCACATGGCCGTGGTGGCGCTCGGGAGCAGCATCATCGTCGCCGGCGGGTTCACGGGAGGCTTCCCCGGCGGCGCCCGATCCCCGACCACGGACATGGTCTTTCTCTGGGACTCGGGGGCGTCCAAGTGGGCCCCCGGTCCGCCGTTGCCGAACGCCGGTGCCGGCTTCGCCTGGGCGCTCTCGGGCACGACGCTTCGCCTCGCCGGCGGGCTCTTCGCCGACGGCAACAACGACTCGCCGTATCACCACGTCTGGGACACCGCAGGCTCCGCGGGGTGGGAGACCGCGCCGGAGCTCCTGAATCCGCGCAATCACGGCGGCGGCGCCGCCGCTGGGGGCATCTTCTACGCCATCGCCGGGCGTCACCGGTGGGACGAGAACACCGGCAACGTGGCCGACGTGGAGGCGTTCGACCCGTCGACTGGCGCGTGGACGAACCGCGCGCCGATCCCGGTCGGACGCTCGGAAATCGGCGCCTCGACGTCGACCTTGAGCGACGGGCGGATCCTCGTCATCGGTGGCTCGCTGAACGGGATCATGCCGAGCGACGACGTGTTCGTCTACACGCCGGCCGACGACGAATGGGCGACGCTCCCCGCGCTGCCCGCGAAGCGCAAGGGCGCGGTCGCCCAGCAGATCGGCCGGCGCATCATCGTCACCACCGGCTCACCGACCTCCACTGATCCGATCGACACGACGTTCATTGGCTGCTGCCTCTGAGCGTGTCAGCCGCGACCCTCGCGTGAGGCGAGCGAACGGTCAGAGAGTTTGCACGAGCTTGTCGAGCCGCTCGGCACCCTGAGTGATCACCCTGGTGAAGCCCATGCCGACGGAAAAGTCGCGCTCGGCGAACGAGTTGAAGCGGGACACGAGCGTCCACCTGGTCTGCTTGCCGGCGTCTTCGAGCGTCACCGTTCGAACGCAGGTCGGCGGGCCTCCGGCTGGGCGCTTGCCGTGATCCGTGTCCTGCCAGACGAGCTTTTCCGGCCTCTTCACCTCCAGGAACACGAACTCGAGCTTTCGATCGACGCCGTCGGGCGTGCGCATGACGTGGCGCCAGAGCCCGCCCGGACGCACGTCCATCTCGCACAGCGGATTTTCGAAGCCGTGACCGCCGTACCATTTCACGACGTGCTTCGGGTCGGTGAACGCGGCCCACACGAGCTCGCGCGGAGCGTTGAACAGGTGACTCATGATCACGATGGGCTCCTGAACGGAGCTCGCATCGACGTGCATCTTCATCGCCGGTGCCTTTTTGGAGTCTTGGGACGGGATTGGGTCCATGGTCGTTGCCTTCCTTTGGTTCTTTTCCGGGGTCGTCGCTGCTGAACTGTCTCGAGGTAGCTTTCCAAGCTCTCCACACTGCGCTCCCAAAAGCGCCGGTAGTCGTCGAGCCACTCGGAAACCTCCGCCAGCGGCTTCGCTTCGAGGCGGCTCGGACGCCATTGCGCCTCGCGACCGCGGGAGACGAGGCCCGCGCCCTCGAGCACCTTGAGGTGCTTCGAGACCGCCGCGAGGCTCATGTCGAAGGGCTGGGCGAGCTCCTTCACGGTGGCGTCACCGGTGGCGAGGCGCGCGAGGATGCCCCGCCGCGTCGGATCAGCGAGAGCGAAGAGTGTCGTGCTGAGGGGGTCGGTGGCCATGCTAATTCAACCAACTGGTTGTCAACTGTTTAGTTGAATAAGGCCGAGGTCGGGCCGCGTCAAGGGGGCCCCGAACGACCGCCGATCCGGACAGGATCCCCCGGTTTTGCGCTGATCAGGCCGAGCGCGGCGGGAGCCGGGGCACGGCCAGCCCCTCGCGAGCGTGAGGGTCCGCGACGTAGCGTTCGACGGCGCTGACGAGGAGCGGGAGATCGATACCGTACTGCGACGACATGATCATGACGTCGGCTCCCACCCACTTGCGATTCGAGCGCAGGCCGGCAACGACGCGGGCGCGAAGACCCGGCGGCCGAACCAGCACGGCGTCCATGTCACGCACCCAGAGCAAGAGCACGGCGTTGTCGTGGAACTCACCGGGCGCAACACGAGCAATGGCGTCCCAGGGCAAGGTGAACGATGCGCGTCGCTGACCGATGGTGAGACCACCTGGATCGAACTGAAGGAACCCGACGGGTAAACGCCCCATGATCAGGCCCACGGCCAGGAAAGCACCCGTCGCGAGCATCGTTCCGGTGCAGAGCAGCAAGACAATCGACTCGCGCAGCGCGTACGGGAGCAGCACGAACCCGAGGCCGAGGAGGGTCGCCGCAAGGACGGCGACGTAGGTCCGCGACGGGCGAATGGGCACCCCACCGACGATCTCCACCGCCAACGGCCGCAGGCGAGCAAAGCGATATTTCCGCACGATCGTCACGATCGCGACGGCAGCGCAGACGCCGAAGAAGGCCAGCACCGGCACCGCGAACTCGGATCGATCGCGGAGCATGGCGACCCCGACGGCAACGAACGCGAGGCTCAGGCCGGCAACCAACCACTCCGTGAGTCCCGAGCCGGGAAAACGCTTGCGCTCCATCAATCCCGAAGCACGAACCAGCCGGCATCACACACCGGGCGATAGCCGATTCGGTGATAGATGGCGTTCGAGGTCCCGTTCGCGAGATCGGTGTAGAGGCAACAGAAACGGTTGCCTCGCTGAAGCAAGAGCTGACTCAACGCTGCGACGCATGCGGTAGCGTAACCCTGGCGCCGCAGCTCTGGCGGCGTGTAGACGAGGTTCACGCGCACGCCGTTGGGCGTCTTTCCGGCGGAGGCCGCCATCGAGACCGGAGTGTCGCGTTCCCAGACGAACAGGCTTCCGGCCCGGATCCGGGCGTCCACCATCTCGCGCGCCTCACCGCTCGTTGCCCGCTCCCCGATGTCGCGGCTAAAGGCGTCAACCCATTCGGCCAGGAGGTCGCGATCAGCCTCGCGTGCGGGTCGCAGCTGCCCGGGCGCGGTCGCGAACGCGTCCACTCGCTCGAGCGCGTGGATGCGTTGGCTCATGCGACGCTCGGCCGTTCGACTCATCCGCGCGGCAAGCACCTCGGCCATGGCAGACACCGTTGGCTCAACGCCGAGGACCTCGCGCACGTCGGGGCATGCGCCCAGGGCGTCCTCTGCGAGCAAGCCAAGCCCTCCTGGCCGCCTGGAATTGGTAATGGCGAGCTTTCCAGGATACGTCCGATGCGCGCACAACACGATTCCCTCGGCATCGGCGACGCAGGCGAAATAGGGCGTTATCGGCGGCGGCTTCTGGAGCCGGGTGTAGGCGTGAGCCATGCCGAGGATCAGCGCGTTCTCGATCTCGGCCTCCAGCAAGAAGGTCTCCACCTCGGCGAGGAACGAGCTGGCGTTCGAGAAGGTCATGACGACCATGTTCCGGTCTTTCTGGGTTAGCCTGACGCTCGAGCTACCGATGCGGAGCCCCCGTGAGAAAACAGTATCATTTTCGTCCGACGGCGGGCGGCACGCTGATCTGGGACGTGGACCGCTTGGTGGAGCTGTCCCAGCACTTGCCGCGCGTGCGAGTTCCCGTCGCCTCCTTCAGCGAACTCGACGAGACGTACTGGTTTAGCGACCCGGAGATGCAGCCGACCTGTCGCGCCGTCCTCGAGCACACCAGGTTGATCAACGAGGCTGATCTCTCTTTCCCGGTGATCCTCTCGTCGGACGGCAGGGTGATGGACGGCATGCACCGGATCGCCAAGGCCGTTCTCGAGGGAAGGGCCGAGATCGAGGCCGTCCGGTTCGAGCGCGATCCCGAACCCGACTTCAGGGACCGGCGCCCTTCCGAGTTACCGTACTGACCCGCTGCTTTCGCCGCGTTCCGTCGTCAACGTAGACTGCCGATCGTGACCCCATTCGGCGACAGCACCACGTACGGGCCGTTCCCGATGCGGTTCGGTCGACTCTTCGCGGCGTTCGCCGCGCTCTTCGTGGCGGTGCTTTCGGCGGCCCTTGCGCTCGAGACCCAGTACCTCGAGTGCGACTTTCGGGACGGCGGGGCGTGCTCGTTGGAGTCGGTCGCTTCGCTCCGATCGAGCGCTCGCTTTGCGAGCACGGAGCTCCGCGGCGTGCGGATGGAATCGGTCTGGCGCGGCAAGGGCAAGGGAACCGAGTACGGCATCGTCGTGTTGAACGTCGCGGCCCGCGAGTACCGCCTGATCGATACCGATCCGGAGCGGGCGCGCGAGATCGTGCGAAACGTCGAAATCGCGCGGGAGCGCCGCACGACGCTGCGCGAGACCATCGCCGGGCGTCGCTGGCTCTTGCTGGTGACCGCCGTCACGGGTTTGATGACGCTGTCGTTCCTCCGGACGGCGGTGCGCCGGATGGGTGCGCTGAAGCTCACACTAGGGCACGACCGATCACTGCGGGTCGAGCGCCGCATCTTCGGGCTGCCGCTCGGCGCCCGGATGTTGTCGCTCCACGGGACCACGGACGTAGGGCTCGAATGGAGCGACGAGCGCGACTTCTGGATGCGCAGCCACGAAGTGCCACGCCGGGTGGGGCGCATCGTGCTCGTCCAGGGCGACGGCCGAGTGCCGGTCAGCGAGGACTATTGGCCTGGAAAAACGCTCCACTATCGCGCCGCTGCGGCGCTCCGCCGAGCACTCGGGTTTGCGCCCGGGGAGGTCGAGCGCGAGCTTCACGCCCTCGAAGCGTCGCGCATCGTGCCGGCGATGGCGCAGACCGCCGCCGGGCGTTTCGGCCTCTACTGGGCGGCGGTCTGCTGCGGCTCGCTCGGCGGGCTCGCCATCTTCGGCGTGGTGGGCCTCGCCTTCGGCCTGCTGCGCATGAGCGACGGGCTCGAGCCCTGGATGCTCCTCACCGGCAGCGGCGGCGGCATCGGCGTCGCCGTCGCGCTCGTCCACTACCTCACCCGTCCGCAGCCACCGCGCTAGGGCGAAGCACGCGCTCGACGCGAGAGCGTAGCTCGAAGTCCGGATCGAGCCTCAGAGCCTGTTCGAAGTGCCGCTCGGCTTCCCCCCTGTGTCCCTCGGCTGCCGCCGCCAGCGCGAGGCACGCGGAGTTGCTCGCTCGCTCGGTCGCGCCGCGATGAAGCTTCCGCGCGCGCTCTAGAAGTTCGCGACCTTTCTCGATCTCGCCTCGTGCCACCAGGACTGCACCTCGTGTTCCAAGCACGTGCGGATTGTTCGGAACCAGATTGATCGCTTTCGAGGTCGCGCGCTCAGCCTCGTCGAGCGCTTGCTCGCCACCTTGCATGAAGTTCGCCCAAGCATAGTTGTTCGCGACCAGTGCGGCGCCGAGCGGCGGGACGCCCTGCCGGGACAACGCGGGCTCGTCGAGCAGGGCTCCGTACTCGCGTGCGGCCTCGGCGTGCCGACGCGAAAAAATCAGCATGTCGGCGAGGTGAGCGCGAATCATCCAGTTCGACGGATCCTCGCTCAGGAGGCGACGAGCTTCGTCGAACGCAGCCTGGTACCTTCGCAGCTGGAAGTAGCGGAAGAACGCTACACCTCGGGCGGTCTTCACGAGGCTCTCCAAGGTCTGGGGTTTCACCCAAGGAAGCGTCACCATCTGGGTGAGATCGTTGCGCGGAGAAATGACATCGGTCGGTCGCGGCAGCGGAACGACGCTCGTGAACAGGATCAGGCCGTTCACGAAGACGAGAGCGGTGCCCGGACCAATCCACCGATCGGCGTCGTCCTGGAACGCTCGCGCTTGCTCTGGAAACGCAACGAGACCCAACGCCAGGAGTGCGACCGAAATGGCGGGGCCTCCGGCGTACGTGATGAACAGCCGCCACTTGAGGCGTGCGTCGAGGGTATCGCTCGCGATCAGCGTGAGTCCGCCTCCCGGCAAGACGCCGAGATCGACGGCCACCCCCGCAACCTCACGGCGAACGATGCTCGGCCCCCCTCCTGCGAGCAAGACGAATGGTCGTAGCCCCATCACGCGGGCGGCGACGGCGTGACCAAGCTCGTGTCCGGCAATGCTCGCGGTCCACACCAGCCACATCGAGACCAAGCTCGCCACGACCTCCAACCCGTAAGCCTCCCTCGCAAACGCGTGAGAGCACGCAACGATCACGAGCGCCACGCACGTCGCAATGCCAGTGCGTGTGCGCATCCTTCTAGGCGGATAGCGCTTGTCGAGCCACTCCCAGGCCTTGTCGTTCGCCGAATCATCCGCAATCGGTGAACCGTCTCCTCCGACCTCGCCCATGGCGCCACCTACACGGTAGCGCACCTGGGCTGGGCAGAGGGCTAGACGCGCAACGGATCCTCGCGTCTACCCGCCTTCGAAAAGCCCGATCACGTTGCATTCGGGATCGAGAATGCGCGCGAACGCTCCCATGCCGGGAATCGGCGTCCTCGGCGTGACGACTTTGCCCCCGGCTCTGGTCACCTTATCGAGCGCCGCGCTGATCGGGCAAGCGACAAAAGTCGACTCTCTCCGTCCAAGCCGATGCGATAAAGATCTCGTTCCGAGACGGTGACGATTGCCACACACGGAGCCGCAAATCGACGCCATTTGCGACGCTCGCGAGAGAGCGTTAGTCTGGTCGGTGGTGACTTGGTCGGTGAGCTTACGAGGAGCGCTCCTGTCCACGCTCGTTTGCGTGTTCGCGCTGGCGAGCGCGTGTGGGGGTGACACGACCGCGAGCGACGACGACGACGATCGCCCGGAAGGCGGGCAGGGGCCGGGCGAAGCCGGTGGCGGCGGCCGCACGGGTGGTAGCGGCGGGACGGCGGGTGACGGTTCGGGGGGAACCGGCGGTGACGGCACCGGCGGCTCGAGCGGCGGAAAAGGTGGCACCGCGGGAACCGGCGGCACCGACGACTGCGGCAACGGCTCGGTCGACTCGGACGAAGAGTGCGACGACGAGAACGCGAGCGAGGGAGACGGCTGCGACGCCTCGTGCCGGCGCGAAGACGGCTGGCAGTGCGACATGCTCGAGCCGACGGGCTGCGAGGAGACGTGCGGCGACGGCCTGGTGGTTGGGGCCGAGGCCGTGGGCACCGGCTGCGACGACGGCAACACGGAGGCGGATGACGGCTGTGGCGACGACTGCCGCGTGGAACCGGGCGCGAGCTGCAGCGGTGAACCTTCTGTCTGCGCGCTCGGCTGCGGCGATGGCGATCTCGGCGCGACCGAGGAGTGCGACGACGGAAACGATCAGAGCGGCGACGGCTGTAGCTCGGTGTGCCGCGAGGAATCGGGGTGGAACTGTCCGGATCCTGGCGAACCCTGCGTGAGCACCGCCCAGTGCGGCGACCGCGAACTCGGCGGCCCGGAGGTGTGTGACGACGGCAACGAGGTCGACGACGACGGCTGTGCCGGGGACTGCCGCTCCGTGGACCCCGGTTACTACTGCCCGGCACCGGGAATGCCGTGCCGCGAGCGATGCGGTGACGGCGACGTGACGGGGGACGAAGAGTGCGAGGACGGCAACGCCACGTCCGGCGACGGATGTTCGTCGACCTGCCGCATCGAAGCGGGTGCGTCTTGCAACGGCTCGGCCTGCGTGTTTGCGGTGTGCGGCAACGGAACCGTGGAAGCGGGCGAAGCGTGCGACCTCGGCGCCGACAACGGGCGCTACACGGGCGACGGCAACGGCTGCGGGGCGACGTGCACACTCGAACCGAGCTGCCGTTCGGGCGGCGTGACCGGCGCCTGCACGACGGCGTGCGGCGACGGCAACGTCGACTCGGGCGAAGAGTGCGACGACGGGAACGGGACGCCGGGCGACGGCTGCAGCGACGATTGCCTGAACGAAGACGGCTTCTCGTGCACCGAAGAAACCCTCCCGCTCACGGTGCCTTGCTCGACCAACTCGAGTACACAGTGCATCGTCCTGCCGGTCGTGCATCGCGATTTCGACGGACACCACCTGTCGAACGGGCACCCCGATTTCATGTACTTCGGTGCGACCGCCGCCAACGGGCGCACCACCGGCGTGATCGATACGCGGACGGCGTGCATCCCGAACTCGGCGGGGACCAAGCTCACGCCGGTTTCCGGCATCTGCCCGGCGAACGACCAGGCCGGACCGTGCCCGGGCATCGCCGGCACAGCGCTGAACGCCGAGGGCAAACCCGCGCTCGGCATCGACACCTGCCCGTGCGTGTTCACGGACTGGGACCAGACGGGCGTCTTGACCGGAATCACGGGCTCCACCGTCTGCACGGTCGAGGGGGCGGGGACGACGCGCGAGCGCATCGACACGACGGTGAAGGTCGTGCAGAACGCGGAAAGTTTCGCGCAGTGGTTCACCGATTCGAGCTTCAGCACGAAGGTGACCGGAACCATCGAACTCGGACCGAGCGGCAATGCCTTCCGCTTCTCGAGCGGCGCGCCCGGGGCCGCCCCCGGAACCGCGGGGCGCACGATCCAGGACGACATCCACAGCGCCTGCCTCGGTGCGGGAAGCACGCTGTCGAGCGGCTTCTTTCCGCTCGACGGGCTGACGGGTGTCGGCTCGACCCAGCTCTGCAACATCTGGCCATACATGCTGTATTCGGGTGCGACGGCGGCCACCTGCCGCGCCGGAGCCGGCTACGCGGTGCTCTCGCAGTGGGATCCGCTGGCCGCCTGGGATGCGTGTCCCTCCCCCGGTACCGGCGGCTCCGTCCCGAGCTCCAGCGGCACCGGCACCCCTCTTCAGGGTGTGCTCCACAACTATTACTTCACGACCGAGGCGCGCTACCTCTACCGCTACACGGCGCCGGTCACGATATCGTACAGCGGGGATGACGACGCGTGGGTGTTCGTGAACGGCATTCGCGCCATCGATCTCGGCGGGACCCACGAGCGACTGACGAGCTCGGTCGAGCTCAATGCCACCTTCAATCTGGTTGCCGGCCAGACCTACGAGATCGCCATTTTCCGCACCGATCGCCACCCGCGCGATTCGAACTACGAGCTCGTGATGCCGGCTTCGACCGCCGTTCGGAGCGTGTGCTCGGGGATCTGCGGCGACGGAGTCAAGACCGCGACCGAAGAATGCGACGACGGCGGCGCGAACGAGGACGGCCTCTACGGAGGCTGCGACGCGACCTGCCGCCTCGGCGCGTTCTGCGGCGACGGCGTGCGCAACGGTCCGGAAGAGTGCGACCTCGGCCTAGACAACGGCAGCGGCGACTGCGACGTCGCGTGCCGCTCGATCTGACCGTCCCCCGGCTTCGGGGTAGGATGTCGGGCTTGGCATCGGGTTCTTCGTTCTTCGGCAGGGCGATCCTCGGTGCGCTCGCGCTCGTCGTCGTTCCTGGCACCGCACACGCCACCGATCCACCGATGGTGCCGGTTCCAGGCGCGCGCGCGCACGATGGCTTCTACCTTCGCGGAGGGGCCTCGACGGGCGGGACGTGGCTCGACTACCACGCGCCGATGATCACGGGCGTCACGCACGAGGGGAAAGCGACCGGGGCGGCGGTCGGGGGCGAGATCGCCGTGGGGTGGACGCTCCCCTTCGGGCTGGTCCTCGGCGCCACACTGTTCGGGCACCATCAAGGCGAGCTCGACTTCGATAACCCAGACGTGAAGAAGGGCTGGGACGAGTCGGTGACGGGGATGACCGGAATCGGAGCCTTCGGCCGCTTCTACCCGTGGCCTCACGCCGGCCTCTTCGCGGAGGCAAGCATCAGTGGCGTGACCCACCGAACACGGAACGAACGCAGGATCGTCAGAAGCATCCCCTGGTCGTGTCCAGTCATCTACGTCTCGTGTATGGACGCCGAGATCGAGTACATCGTCGCAACGGAGACCGCGTCGGGGTACGAGCTCGCGGCGGGCGCGGGCTACGGTTTTTGGATCTCGAATCAGTGGACCTTCGACCTGATCGGACGCATGCAGGTCGCGCACACCTTCCGAGGCGAGCGAAGCTACTGGTTCCTCATGCCGACGCTCGGCATCGGCTTCACCTACAACTGACGCCGTCGCCGGACCCTCGCACCCCGCCTGCGCCCACTGCGAGCTTCAGTGTTCTCACTTATGAGATGAAGGGCAGCGGGAGTATTCGCGTGCCGAAAGAAGAATCGAATGCGTGATCGCAAGCTCGATTACCGGGAATTTTCGGTGGGTTCCGCGGCGGTCCATGTGGCCCTGCGGAGCGCTCGGTTCGGCAAGCGAGGCAGTTCACCATGGCCCGGCGTTGGTCCTTCGAGGCGGTGGTCATCGTTGCGGGCGCTGTCATGGCCTGCAATGCGGAGATGTCAGAAACGAGAGCTCCGGGGCCTGCGATCATGGGGAGCGGCGCGGGCAACGCGGGCGCACCGATGGCCGGCGTCGGCGGCACGGGAGGTACGGTTTCTACGGGCGGAGCCCCGATGGCGACCGGTGGCACGGCGGGCGTGTCCGTTGCCGGTAGTCCCGGAACCGGGGGCAGTGCGGGAGCGTCGAGCACGGTGTCTAGCCGGGTCGGTCTCGCCGCGCGGCTGAGCAAGTTCGAGTATCAGTACAGCATCGCCGACGTGCTCGGTGTGACCCTCTTGCCTGCGGAGCTCGATGCGGCGGCGGGCGGCATTCCGGACGACACCGGCGACGGCGTTTTCAAGCACATTGCCGACAAGCAGACGAGCGTGGAGCAGCACGCGCTCGCCTACTTCCAGGTCGCCGAAGCGGCGACCCTGCGCGTGGACATCCCGGCGCTGGCGCTTCGGCTGGGAGTTTGCACCGATGCAACGGCGGCCTGTGGCACGGCGCTGGTCCAGGCCGTGGGGCGAAGGCTCTACCGTCGGCCCCTGGATCAACGCGAGACGGACGCCATGCTCGCGGTCTACAGCACCGGGCTCAGCGAGCAGCTCGGTTTCACCGAGGCCGCGCGCTGGACGCTGGTGGCGCTGCTGCAGGCACCGCAGTTCCTGTTCCGGATGGACAACGAGATCGCCGGTGTGCCCGGGCAGCCCCGGGACCTCGACGCCTACGAACTCGCGGCCCGCCTTGCGTCATTTCTGTGGGTGAGCGTGCCGGATGACGCCTTGCTGGCAGCCGCCGCGGACCAGAGCCTGCTCGTGCCTGCGACCCGCGCCCAACAGATAGAGCGCATGCTCGCCGACCCCAAGGCGCAGCGCTTCACGGAAGTCTTTGCCACCGATTTCAGCCGTGCACGCTATGCCGCATTCGATGGCGCAACCGACGCGGATCGCGCGGCCCTCAGCGAATCCGTCATCGCGACGTTCCAGGATCACTTCTGGACCCAGCACGGCAGCGTTGCGGACCTGTTCCTGACGACGCGCTTCGTCGTGAACCCGATCGTGGCACAGTTGCTTGGCCTTCCCGCCGCCGGCACTGGCCTTCAGGTCGTGGACGTCGCCGGGCTGCCCGAGCGCGTGGGACTGATGTCCCATCCGGGCGTCATCGCGGGCATGGGCGACCGCGCCGTCGGCTCGTTCGTGAATCGCGGAAAGTACCTGATGGAGCGCCTGCTCTGCCGTCACCCGGCCGCCGTGCCCGACGACGTCGCGGCCCAGATCGAGACCTTCAACGCCGATACGACCGGTTTCAACGAACACGAAAAATCGGCGGTCCGCCAAACACGCCCGCAATGCTGGGGCTGCCACACGCAGTTCGAACCGCTCGCCTTCGGGTTCACGCGCTTCGACGGTGCCGGGCGATACGTCGGCGAGACGGATGCGGACGGCAAGCCCCTACCGCTCGACGGCTGGGTGCCGACCGAAGAGGCGAGCGAGCCCACGTACACCAACGTGGCGAGCTACATGCAGATCCTGGCGACCAACCCGGTCGTGCAAACCTGCATGACCGAGCACTTCATCGCGTTTGCGAGCGCGCGCGAGACGAACGACCTCGCTCGCACCGAGGCCGGGCACGTGGGTCAAACGTACCAGGCGAACGGCAGCACGCTGTCCGCGATGGTCTCGGCGGTGGCGGAGAGCCCGCTCTTTCGAACCATCCTCCCGCCAGCGGCCGCACCGTGAGCAGGGCAGAACCATGAGAAAGATCCTCTCGCGCCGCACGTTCTTGCACGGAGGGGGCGGTGTGCTCATCGGCCTGCCGTTCCTCGAAGAGATGCGGCCGCGCGCGGCCAAGGCCCAAGACACGGCGCCGCCGATGCGCCTCATCACCCTGTTCTTCGGCCTCGGCGTTGCTCGCGAAGAAAGCATCAAGCAATTCGCCGGGCCGCTCGAGCCCTACCAGCCGCTCGCCGACAAGATGGCGTTCTTCACCAACCTGGAGCTGAAGCAGTCGCACGACTTCGGCTCCGGGGAACCGCATTTCAAGGTGGGGGATGTCATCTTCGTCGGTGATCCGCAAAAGAACGAATACAACGCTTCGGGGCCGTCGCTCGAGCAGCTCGTCAAGAAGGAGCTCTATCCGAACGGGGTTCCAACGCTGCTCGGCTCGAAGTCGATCGGCATGTGGTTTCGCACCGGGTCGGTCTCCCAGTACACGCGTCACTGGAACCAGGACGGCAGCCCCGGCGAGCGGCCTGAGCGCCGTCCGACACGCATCTTCGAGCAGATGTTCGGCGGGCTCACGACGCCGGGCACTCCGGGCGTTCCCGAGGATCCGGCGACCGTCACCGAACGCCACCTCAAGCGCAGCGTGCTGGATGCCGTCATCGGCGAGTACCAGCACTACATCGGCGACGCCTCGCCGCTCGGCGCCGACTCGAAGGCCAAACTCTCGGTCCACCTCGACATGATCCGAAACGTCGAGATGCGCCTCGCGCCGGTCGAGATGGGCATCGACGATGCCATGCAGCAGGAGAACTGCAACGTGCCGACGGGGGTCACGGATCCCGGAACGGACGTCCCCTACGACCTCGTTCAGGGTGGTGCCGGCGGCAGCGCTCCCATCATCGCGCACGAGGACTTTGCGGCTGCATTCCAGCTCCAGGGGGAACTGATGGCGCTCGCCCTGCGCTGTGACGTGCTGCGGTTCGGCAGCATGTTGTTCGTCGGCTCCGGAGGGCACGTCGGTCTGCGCGGGACGTACAGCGCGCTCGGGCAGAGCGTGAATTTCTCGCAGGATCTGCCGGGCACGAGCCCCCACGACGCCTACTTCCACAACAACCGTTGGGACAAGTGCCGCCTGCACGCGCACTACTGCAACGCGAACCTCGCCGGGGCGCTGCTCTCGTTCGACGATCCGACCTTCCTCGAATCGAACGGCAAGACCCTGCTCGACAACACGCTCGTCGTCGTCGGCACCGACTACGGCGGCGGCGGCACGTCCACCGGACACATCCCCGAGGGCGTCTTTCATGCCATCGCCGGCGGCAACGGCCACTTCAAGCCCGGCTTCTACGACAAGGTCTACAACATCATCGACCTCTACGAGACCGCCCTCAAGCCGTACAACATCGCCACGGGCATGGGCGCCGGTCGCCACGCGCGCTACCGGCACACGCCGGTCGAAATCACCGAGCTCCTGGCGTAGCCGCCGGGGCACGAGAACACGATGATCGGAACGACTCGCCGACTCGGGGCCCTTGGCTCGCTGTTCGTCGTGTCGGCGTGTGCGGCCGTCGTTGCGAGTTGCACGCTCGAGGACCCGCCGTCAGATCCGGCAGCGACCAGTGCCGGCGGGCCAGGCGCGGGAGGGAGCGCGGCGTCGGGTGGTGCCGCCTCAGGGGCTGCGGGCCAAATGGCCGCCGCGGGCGGCATGCCGAGCGGGGGAGGCGCCAGCGGGTCGTCCACCACCGGCGGTGCTGCTGGTGGCGGCGGCGTCGACGCGCGAGGCGGCGCGGCTGGCTCCGGGGCTCAAAGCGGCGCTTCCGGCGCGGGTTCGGGACCTCTTGGCGGCATGGGAGGCCTTGGCGCCGCAGCTGGGTCTTCCGCCACCGGTGGCGCCGTTGCGGAAGGCGGAGCCGGTGCGGGGGGTGCCGCGCAGGCGGGAGCTTCGGGGGGTGGCGCGGGACCAGGCCCGCTCTCCGCGGAGAACAACAGCGCCGATTGCGTGGTCGCCGAGCTCCCCGAGCCAGGCGACCTACCGAGCATCCCCAAGCTGCCCGACCCGTTCGTGAAGGTCGACGGCACGCGCGTCGCCACCCGCGCGGAGTGGCGCTGCCGGCGGCAAGAGATCCGAAAGCAGGCCGAGAAGTACATCCTCGGCGAGAAGCCGATGCCTGACGTGGTGACCGGCACCGTCACCGAGACCAGCATTACCGTTCACGTCGAAGCCCTCGGCAAGTCGATCGACTTCAACGCGTCCATCGTGCTGCCGAGCACGGGCACTCCACCCTTCCCTGCCGTGATCAGCCTGGGTCGACCCGGGAGCCTGACGCTCGGGGAAAGCCGGATCCTCGGGCAAGGCGTCGCGGTCATCTATTACGACAACTACGTCCTCGGTAAGGAAGGCACGCCGGAGGCTTCGCGGGGCAAGCCCAACCCCGGCAAGTTCTACGACATCTACGGCGGCGACCACTCCGCGGGGCTACTCATCGCCTGGGCCTGGGGCGCGAGCCGCCTGCTCGATGTCCTCGAGCAATCCGGCGGCAGCATCATCGACATCACCGGCATCGGGGTCACGGGATGCTCGCGCTTCGGCAAGGGCGCCTTCACGATCGGCGTCTTCGACGATCGCATCGCGTTGACGATCCCGCAGGAGCCGAGCACGGGCGGCGACCCGGCCCTGCGCATCATGGACAAGCTCCCGGGCGCGGAGCGCACCGACTACAACTACAACGGCCTCAACTGGCTCAGCGACAACTTCGAGCCGTTCGTCTTTCGGAACAACACGTCGTACGCCGTCAATCTCCCGATCGACACCCACGCGCTGATCGGGATGCTCGCACCGCGCGGCCTGCTGGTGCTGGAAAACCCGCACCAGACCCAGATGGGCGCCCCGGCGGGCCACATGGCAACGCTCGGCGGGTTGGAAGTGTACAAGGCCCTCGGCGTGGAAGAGAACGTCAGTTACCACTCGGCCGTCGCGAACACCGCCCACTGCTCGTACAAGGACGAGTACACCGACCTCCTCACGAGGAGCATCGCGGCTTTTCTGAAGCACACGGGTGCTCCGCCGGGAGAGATCCTCGTGGGCTCCGGCTCTGGTGCCTCGGTCCCCCGCGCGGACTGGATCGACTGGACGGCGCCGACGCTCGCGCAGTGATCGCGCCGCTCAGCCCGTGGTTTCCGCGACGGGTGACAGCCCGAGCGCGACTCGTCCCGTGAACAGGAGCTGCTTCTTTTCGGGCAGCGGGTGAAATGTCGCGCCCTGGAGGTCGCGAAACAGTCGTTCGAGGCCGAGGCTCCTGAAAAACGCCGAGCCTCCGCAGAGCTCGAAGGCTTTTTCGACGGTCGCGCGCACCGCATTCGCGAGCAATGTCTTTCGGATCAGCATACGGTTCGAAAGCTCGATGCTCGGCTCGAGGGCAAAGTCGTTCGTGAGCTCGACCATCTCGCGCCACGCCATCTGCGCGATCGTCAATTGATTCTCCATCTCGCCGAGCGTCAGCAGCGTGACGGCGTCCGGCTCTCGACCTCGGACCTTCTGGCGAGCGATCGCCACGGCCTGCTCCGCCGCGCCGAGGTACGGCGCCATGTAGAGGGGCGCCGCCACCCCGATCACCACGTCCCAGACGCGATGCCACTTCCCACGCGGGCGGTGCAGCGCAACGGTTTCCTCGGGCACGAAGACGTTCTCGAGCTCCACGGACTTCGAGCCCGTCGCCCGCATGCCGAGCGTGTCCCAGTCGTCGCGCAGGCGGACCCCCTCGGCCTTGAGCGGCACCGGAAAATGCAGCACCTCCGCTTCGTGCCCGGCCTCTTCGAGCGGCGCGCTGGTGATCAACAAATCTCCGACTTCTGCTCCGCTGCAAAAGCGCTTGAGTGCGCTCACGCGATAGCCGCCGGCGGTGCGTTCGGCGCGCCCGACGCTGTCGAGCCAATCGCCGGCCCCCGTGCTGACGAGCACGAGCTCGGAGCTCGCGATCTTGCGCAACAGCGCCTCACCGGGCTGCCCGTGCAAATGGCGAAATATCGTCGCCGCAACCAGGTGCATGTGCATCGACAGGGTGAGCGCCGTCGAAGGGCAGTAATGAGCGAGCTCCCGCAGAAGGTCGGCCGTTTCGCGATGGCTCAGACCGCCGCCGCCGAGCTCGCTCGGAACCGAAAGCGAAAAGAAGCGCTTTTCCTTCAGCTCGCGGTAGTTCTCGGTGACGAAGCGTCCCTCCCGGTCGTGCGCTGCTGCACGCTCGGCGAAAATCGGCCCGAGGGCGTGGACCGACTCGGTGAAACGTTGGGCATTGGTTGTCACGACACAAACCTCCTCCGTTGCTCGCGGTGGTTCCCGAGAGCTTTCGGCTTTCTCGCTTTTCCCTGCGCTGTCTCCAGAAACGCTAAGGCTCGGGTGGAACCCCAACAAGTTCTAAAACTGGACCGCGGCGCCAGGGTCGTTGCGCGGCCCGGGGATTCCCGCGACACTCGCGGGCATGTCGGGTTACGGCCAGTTTTGCCCCGTTGCACAGGCGCTCGAGGTCGTCGGCGAACGCTGGACACTGCTCATCGTGCGCGAGCTCTTGTGCGGGAACTATCGCTTCAACGAGATCATGAACGGTGTGCCGTTGATCTCGCGAAGCCTCTTGTCACAGCGCCTGAAATCGCTCGAAGCGGCGGGCATCATCGAACGCCACGCCCGAGCCGGCGCCGGATTCGAGTACCGCCTGACGACGGCAGGGCGGGAGCTCGAGAGCATCGTGATGGGCCTCGGGACCTGGGGGCGGCGTTGGGTGAGGCGCACACTCTCGGCCGAGCACCTCGATCCAGTGCTCTTGATGTGGGACATGCATCGGTTTCTCGACGTGAAGCGCCTGCCGCCCGATCCGACCGTCGTGATGTTCTGGTTTCGCGACCTGCCCGCGAAGCGCAGCCGCTACTGGTTGCGCGTGGAGCGTCCGGAGGTGGAAGTCTGCCTCACGAATCCAGGGCTGGAGGTCACGCTCAGCGTGGAGACCAAGCTCCGAACCATGGTCGACGTGTGGATGGGGGACCGCAACTCGAGCGAAGCCGTCAAGAGCGGCGCCATCGAGCTGAAAGGCCCCACGGCGCTCGCTCGCGCGTTCCCGAGTTGGCTGCTCTTGAGCCCGTTCGCCAAGGTCCCGAAGCCGGAATCGGCCCTCGCCTAGCCTCGCGCGGAAAAATCTAGCCGAGAACTTTGCGCATCGGGCGTGCGTCGTTCGGCGGGCGCGGTGTCAGCGGCTCGAAGCCACGGCGCAGGTAGAAGCCCTCGGAGTTCCAGCTCACGTCGGCTCGAATGGCTCGCACGCCGCGACCCCGAAGGACATCTTCGACAAGCCGTAAAAGATAGGTTCCGACGCCGCGCCTGGCATGAGCGGGCGCAACATAGAGTGCATCGAGATAGTCGTCGTCGCGAACGGCAACCCACCCGACGATCGTGTCTTCGATTTCCGCGACCCACACTTCGGTCTCTCGCAGCCGAAGCAGCATCGACTCCAAGTCGCCCTTGTTCGCCCACGCCTGAGCCTGCTCCAGGGACATGCCGCTCGGCGCGAGTTCCAGTATCGAATCGCGCCGCAGCGCGTGGAGCGCCGCGGTGTCGGTGACGGTTGCGCGCCTGGAAATCATCCCGGGACCAGCCCTCAACGGGGTCGCAACGCAGAACGCTCCGAGGCTCGACCGTCAGGCGAGCAGTTCGTCGGCCCATTCACGAATGTCGAAGGACTTGATCAGGCCTTCCAAGATGAAAGGATCCTGTTTGACGAACTGCTCGGCGGCTTCTCGACTTCGAAAGATGGCGAGACTTCCGCCCCTGTCGGCGAAAGGGCCGATGCCGATCACGTCGCCGCGCGCGACGAAGGCGTCGACCACGGCCTTGTGGCGGGGATACACCGCCATGATCGCGTCCATGCCGGCGCCGCTGCCCACTCCGATCACGATTGCTTTCATCCCTGGCCTCCTGCGCGATGCGGCACAGTCTAGCAGGCCCAGGGTCACCGAAGGGGTGACGTCGCACGTCCCCCGCTGGCCAGCCGCGCCGCGTCCTCGCGCTCGATGATGCCGAACGCCGCCCCCTGCGCGTCGTCACAGGCCGAGACTCGCACACCGTTCGGGAGCTCGAGCGGCCCGATGGCGGTCCCGCCGTGGCTCCGCACACGATCGACCGCGATGTCGAGCGACGCGACGGCGAAGAAAAACAGCCAGTGGCTGTGGACCCCGGGACGACCCTCGACATCGGAGATCAGTCCGACGCTCGATTCACCGGCCCCGTAGGCGAAGGGTTGGTGGCGGCCGAGCTCGCCCAGGCTGAACGGCTCGCTGCACGACCAGCCGAAGAGGGCCGCATAGTTTTCGGCGGCGATGCCTGGATCGCGCGTATTGAGTTGGTGGAAGACGACGCCTGCCGAGGATTCGGCGGAGCCCTCGGTGACGGCCACGATCGCACCGCCCGGATCTCGCAGGATGACGAAATCGGCGACGCCCGGAGCCGGGCCCAGACGCATCGCGCCACGCTCGACGAAGCGGGCCGCCATGACCTCGGCACCGGCGGGCACGTGGATCTGTCCGAGCCAGTGAGGGCGCGCACCGCGGGCGACTGCTGCTTCGTGCAGCGGAAGGATGCCGTCTCCGCGGCCCTCGAGCACGGCGTCATAGAACGCCGAGGCAGCTTCGACGTCGGTGGTGCGAAGGACGTAACGCGAGAAGGGTGAAGTGGACACCCACGCCCAATACCACGACCCTCGAGCCTACCCTCGACGATGGCGTTGCCTCTTCCGGCGTGCGCCCGAGCGTGGCTGATCGTAAAGAGCCCCCGTGGACACGAAGATCGGGAACGCGGAGGACGACGCGGAGCAAGTTCGGCTGCCCCCCGATGCTCGAGAGTACAAGCGTACGGCGACGTTCACGGAGGAGACGCTGCCGGTCGCGCTGCGAAAAGAGCATCGCACCAAGGCTGGTGCGTGGGCTCGGATCGTCGTGACCGAGGGAAAGGTGGAATTTCACTCGCGAGGACGCGTGCGCGTGCTCGCCGCGGGCGACGCCGGCATCGTGGAGCCGGAGGTTCCGCACCACGTGGCGCCGCTCGGTGCCGTGCGCTTGCACGTGGAGTTCTGGCGTTGACGGCGGCCGCGTGCCTCAAGGTGCAACGTGGACCATTCCCATCATCCCCGCTTCCGCGTGGTCGAGGATGTGGCAATGGAACATCCACATTCCAGGCCGATCATCGTACGTGACGGCGAGCCTGACGCGTTCGAGGGGTGGAATATCGATCGTGTCCTTGAGTTCGATCGGATGGATGACGTTGCCTTCGAGGTCCAACGGCTGAAAGAAGAAGCCGTGCAGGTGAAAAGGGTGGGCGTACGGGCTCACATTTTCGACGACGAACACTTGCGTCGAGCCGACTCGCGCGTGGATCGGCGGGGCCTCGGTTCCGGGCACGCTGTTGATCCCCATCGTCCATAGGCCGTCGGCCTCCTCCATCATGAGGGCGAGCGGAACCTCTTCGGCCCCCGCCGTATCGATCGGAGCAAGTTCGCGGGACAAGTCGGGAAGCGGCGCGGACGGCGGCGACTCGCTCGGCACGACGCGAAGCTTCATCAGCGGCAGTTCCGCCGATGGCGCGAACGGAAGTCCGCGCGAGATCGGCCGGGCCATGAGCTCCACGCTCGAGGCCTCTCCGGTCAGGGGCTCGAGCACGAGATCGAGCCGTTCGCCTGCCGCGAGCACCGGTTCCTCGACGGCTACCGGTGCTTCGATGCGACCGCCGTCGCTGCCCACTTTCAGGAACGTACGACCGGCGATGCCGAGCCGGAAGGAGCGTGCGCGGGACGCGTTCAAGACGCGAAAACGCTGGCGCCGGCCGCTTTCGACGTCGAGGGTCGGGTTGACTCGGCCGTTGACGAGCACGACGTTTCCCTCGCTTCCCGTCACGACGGCGGCGACTCCGGAGGCCACGGGCAAGAGATTCCCCTCGTCGTCGACGCTCACGTCCGAGAGCACGAGCACCGTCTCGTCGCCGAGCTCACCGGGTTCGTCCGGTTCGTCGACCAGGATGGCCCCGTAGAGACCACTTCCGACCTGCGTCACCGTGTCGCAGTGCGGGTGGTACCAGTAGAGCCCGGCGTCCTTGAGCTCGAACTCGTAGTCGAACGTCGCGCCGGGCGCGACGGGCGGCTGAGTCATGTCGGGAACTCCGTCCATCGCGTTCGGCAGGCGGATGCCGTGAAAGTGAATGGTGGTCTCGGTGTCGAGGCGATTCTCGAAGTGGACCTTCAGCCGGTCACCGCGCTTCGCACGGATGACGGGGCCAGGCAGGTGACCCGAATACGCGGCGATTCGACTCTTGTGTCCCGCAATGATCTCGACGTCAATCGGGGCCGCGGTGAGCTCGACCGCGACGACGTTGGGGCTCGGGTCGAGGTCGGGCGCTACCGGAAGAATCATGTCGTCGCGCGCGCGAGGCGGGTTCTCGGCTTCCGGAGACGCTCCGCAAGCCGCACCGAACAACGACAGGCCCGAGAGCAGCGCGCGACCTCGCATGCGTGGCGTCGAAGCAAGCTCCGTGCCCCAGTTCCGACGGATTGGACGCCACCCCTCGACCCTCGTCATGCGAATCTTGCGTCGCGCGCTCGCCTCGCGGCACGATTTGCGCGACATGATGGCGGCGATGAGCAAGCGCCCGAGCCTCACCGCCCTCAAGATCGCCAGGTTCATGGTCCTGCTCGATGCCGTGCCACGGCTCCGGCAGGTCCTGCCCGCGGGCGCGGCGGCAGCGATCGAGTCGATCCTGCTCGGCTCGGGCGCGGTGCGCCCGGCGCTCGTGACGCCAATGCGCAGCCGAGGCACGGTGCGCGTTTACGAGGGCGCCGAAGCAATACTGGGGCGCGGACAGCTCCTCTGGTTCGCCGTCCGCAAGCGCTGGATGGCCGAGACGGTGCAGGCGGCGCTCCGCGACGGTGCGAAGCAGCTCCTCGTCGTCGGCGCCGGTTTCGATCCACTCGCCGCACTCGTGGCTCGAGGTTCGCCCGACGTGCTGTGCATCGAAATCGATCAGCCGTCGACCGCGCTCCCGAAGCGCCGCGGCATCGAGCACGCCGGCCTCGGTTCACCGAACCACGTCGTCTGTTCCGCGGATCTGTCGATCACGTCCCTCGGCGAAGCGCTCGAGGCGACGCCGTGGCAGCCGAACGTTTCCACGATCGTCGTCGCGGAGGGGCTCCTGATGTACCTCGAGCCAGCGAGCGTCGACCGGTTCCTCGCCGAGGTTCGTGATCGTCTCGCACCGGGCAGTCGCCTGGCGTTCTCGACGATGGACGTCGACGACCGAGGCCGGCCGACGGTGAAGGTGGGCAGGGGCACGCTCGGGCGGCTGATGCGCGGAGCGCTGCGCATTGCCGGCGAGCCGCTGCGCTGGGGAATCGCGCCGGGCAGCGTCCCCGAGTTCCTCGAAGCTCGCGGCTTTCACGTCCTCGACCACGCCTCGGTCGACGACTTGCGAGCCCGCTTCCTCGCGCCCGCCGGTCTACCGGACGAACCGCTCGCGAACTACGAACACCTGGTGCTCGCAGCGTCGAGCGCCCCGCCGCGGTGAGTCCGTCACCGCTGTCACCACCTAGGGCATCGACCCGGGCGTGTAGAACTTCACGTCCGGGGTGATCCAGCCGGTGTAGATGCTCCAGTTGTAGAGGTGGTACTGCTGCGGCAAGGACGGCGCTGTCGGCGGCGCGTCGAGATCGCAGCCGCCGTTGGCGTAGATCCAGGCGGTTTCCTCGTCGTACACGATGACCTCTTCCCTGGCATCGCCGCACAGATCGGCGTGCTGCGCGAAGTTCTCCGGGCTATCGCCGGTGTACGGGAACGTCGCGACCGTCTCCAGATTGCCATCGTAGAGGAGCACGCCCTCTTCCCGACGATAGGAGAGGACGAAGTCGTTACCCAGGCCATCCCAGTTGTTCAGGTTCTCGGTCACCGTGAGCCAGCCGGAGTCGTTCGGCCTGTCTTCTTGCTCGAGCAGATTGCCGGATCGATCGTAGAGGTAGTTGTTACTCTTGAGCCCGAGGGCGCTCGTACGAAGGCGATCGAGCAAGACGACCTCGAGACCCGGAATCTCTTTCCGGTAGTCGCCCATCCCGCCCTGCTGGATCTCGACCGTGCCGTCGTTTTGCCAGAGGCGTGTGCCGGTCTCCCACTCGTAGGCCGCCGCGTAGTCCCCGCACACCACGATCTCGTAGCCATTCTGCGGGTTCGCATCCATGTCGCCGGTGAAGATCGAATCGGAGTGGAGCCCGAGCGTGGTCACCGACCACTGGACGTTGCCTTCGCTGTCCAAGAAATCGTAACCGCCCATCACCTCGTCCCTGCCGTCGCCGTTCCAGTCGTAGACGAGCGCGTAATGCCCCGGTCCGAGGTCGGAGTTGCCACTCGCCGGTCCCTTGTTCAGCGTCCACAGCACGGTGCCGGCTGGTCCCTCGCTGCTGTCCACTCCGGTGATGGCCCAGAACTGCGAGTAGCGAGTCTTAACGATGATGTCCTGCGGATAAGGAGTGCCCCGAAGGTTCGCGAACGCGATCGAGTCGTTCGAGCCGGACGGTATCGGGATCCGGCGTTGAACGGTGCCTGTCTCGCCGTCGAGCACCGTCATCTCGGTGGTGCTCATGTTGGCGAACACCTCGCTCTTTCCGTCGCCATCCATGTCGTAGACCTGGATCGGGATGTCGGAGGTGGCGATGTGGAAATTGTTCGGCGTGCCGTACTGCCAGAGCTGATTGCCCTTCAGGTCGAAGGCGGTGACCGCGGCAACGCGCTGCGGGGTGTACGAGCCGAGCGAGTCTTGATCCACGCCCTGCCCGACCACGATGTCCATCCGGCCGTCGCCGTTGACGTCGCCGAGGCGCAGGCCCGGACAGCCACTCGCACCTCGAAGATCGATGGTGCTGACGAGAACGGGCGGCCCGCTCGGGGGTGCTCCGGCGGCTCCCGCAGCGCCGGCCGCTCCGCTCGAGCCCCCGGGCGGCGCCCCAGCTGTGCCCGCCATGCCTCCGACATCCATCCCGCCCATCCCGCTCGAACCCGCAGTCGCACCAGCTCCGGCTCCTGAGGCTCCGCTGCTACCGCTCGCGCCACCCGCACCCGCACCGGCGCCGCCCGTCACGCCAGCAACTCCGCCGGAGGCGACTCCACCGCTCGTGCCGGCTGCGCCCGTATTGCCTGAAGCGCCGGCAGCACCCGCGCCGGCGGACGTCCCTGCCGAACTTCCACCACTGCCCGGCACTCCCGCGCCGGACGCACCGCTGCCACCGGTGCCGGCTCCTGCCGGGCCACCACTCTCGTTCGTCGTCCCGCACGCGAGCACACCGAGCACACCGAGCCCGGCGACGAGCGCGAACCGTCGCTGCCCTCTTCGATTCATGAAGGCCGAAAACCATTGTCCGGCCCCTACGGCAGGATTGCAATGTAAGTAGGCGGAGCGGCGGATTTCCCGCGTTCCGGGCGCGCACGATTGGCAACGGCGCGCTGGGTCGCCGAGGCGTCCGCGACGCCCCCTATTGTTCTTCCGGAGGGGCGGCGCCGTACACGGGCTGGGGCCCGCCGTCGGGATCCGGCGGGATGCCGTACGGGGGCTGCACGCCGCCGTCGGTCATGCCGGCGTCCTCTTCCATGCCGCCGTCGACGACGATCATGCCACCGCCACCACCGGTGTTGTTCGCGCCTCCGGTCCCACCGGTGGTGAAGGCTCCGCCGAAGCCCGCGGGGGCGCCATAGACCGGGCCCGCGCCACCGATCGAAAAGTCGCCGCCGCTGCCGCCGGTCGACATCGCGCCGCCAGCGCCACCGGTCGACATCGCGCCGCCATTGCCACCGGTCGTCATCGCGCCGCCGGCGCCGCCGCTGCCACCGGTCGACATCGCTCCGCCGGCACCGCCGGTCGACATCGCGCCGCCGTTGCCGTCGCCGGCGGAACCGCGACCGGCAGCCGATGTCCCGCCCGAGCCCTCGTCGTCGCCGTCGCTCTTGCCGCCGCAGGCGGTCACCGCCGTCACGCCCGCGATCGTCGCCGTGAACGCAAAGGTGGCGGCGCGGCCGAGGCGCCTGGTCGGCATCACCGGCGGGGGAAGGTGCGCGAGCTCGAGCGCGCTACCGCAGAACGGGCACGTCGTTTCGAGCGTGCGGACGTGCCTGTCGCAACCCGGGCACGGAACCAGGTGAGCCATTAACCGTTGTCCTCCAGCACCACTTCGAATGGAGCATAGTCGAAAGGCACGCCCGGGGCGAGCCCGCGGGAAACGAGCCGCTCGCGTTTGCCGACTTTGTCGAGCTCGAGCGCGCGGTGATGACAGTAAGGATTGTTCCCGGCGCGCCCGAAAATCAGGAACGAAGTCCACGTGCAACCCGCGCGGCACTCGTCCGCGTAGTAACAGGTGCGGCAAAATCCCCAGAGGTCCTCGACCGTCCGGTCCCGCGTGTAGCGAAGCGGCGCGCTCCGTTCCCAGATGTCCCTGAGCGAAGCGTCACGGATGTTGCCGCCGGTCCAGGCCTCGGTGGGCAGCGACGGACATCCCTTGATCGCGCCGTCCGATTCGATGCCGATCGTCGTGCGGCCGGCACCGCACGACGCCATGTGCCCGCGCGGCATGCCGCCCTTCAGGACCGTTTCGTAGGGACCGAAGTAACCGATGTTGTTCCCCGGCCAGAGGCGCACGTTGAGCTCCTGCATGCGGGCCTTGAGGCGAGCGAGCAGCGGAAAGAGCTCGAGCAGGTCGAACGGCTGCAAGAGCACCTCGGGCTCGTCCGCGGCGCGCCCCATCGGAACGGTCAGCTGGATCTGCCAGCTGTGAACGCCGGCCTCGGCGATGAGCTCGAGTAGCTCCGGCAGCTCCGGCATCGTCAGGCGGTTGATCTGGGTGTTGCACGCCACGCGGATACCGGCTTCGCGCAGGTTACGCAGCGCTGACAGGCCCGCTCGAAAGGAACCCTCGACGCCGCGCAGGCGATCGTGCGTCGCCTCGAGCCCGTCGAGCGAGACGCTCACGCTCTGCATGCCGGCCAGCGCCGCGGCGGCGACGCGCTCGCGGTCGAGGCCGCGCCCGCCGGTCGTCATGGTGGCGCTCATACCGTGCTGGCGGATGGCGCGGACAATCTCGGTCCAGTCTTCGCGCAGGTACGCCTCACCGCCGATCAGCGTCACCTCCTTGACGCCGAGCTCGGCCATCTGTCGTACCAGATCGAGACATTCGGCGGTGGTGAGCTCGTCCTGACGCTCCCTACCCGCCCGCGACCCGCAGTGCCGGCAGGCGAGATCGCATTTCAGTGTCACTTCCCAGACCACGTAGTTGGGGATGGCGCGCCGGTCGATCGCCCGCGTCTCGTCGGCAAGCGGCAGCTGCCGTCGCCCCTTCGGCACCTCCGGCGCAATCGGCAAGTGCCTCGGCCGCGGCGCTTCTAGAAGCGCCCGCCGCTCGTCGGGAGAAAGCACATCCGGCCCACGCTCCATACGCTGAAGCGTAGCACCTACACGCCCACACTCCGCCCCCATGCATTTACAGCCGAAGCGGAGGCGATTCAGCATTCGCAGCCAACCGGAGGCGATTCACCGAATCGCCGACTCTAAACCGCCTCACCGAATCGCCGACACTAGAGGAAGCGAGTCGCTGACACTACGCCGAATCGCGACCGCACATCACACATGTGGGTGACGAACGCTACTTGGCGCCTGACAGCGACGATCAGCGCATACGTAGCGAAACGCGCCACCTATTTGCGATCGACGTGTGCCGAGATCGTTGATCACCCCTACTGCTCAGGATACGTTCATCCGTTAGTACTTTTCGGGATTCGTTAACTCGGAGCCCGAACAGACCAACCCGGACAGGCACTACGGAGTGCCGGCCGGTTCCCGCCGCAAGCAGTCTCGACGCGGCGCGGGATCGGTGCGCCCGGCGTCCCTTTTTTCTCAGGTGGAGGATCGCGTGGTTTCGCATTTCGTCGCTCGGATCGCTGGTTGTCTCGTGCTCTCGGCCCTGGCGTTCGGATGTTCCGGACGGCCCGACATCGCCAACGCCCCCAAGGGCTCGATCGCTGGCTCCGGAGGCGACTCCGGTAGCAGCGGAAGCGGTGGCAAGGGCGGTGGGCTCACCGGCGGAACCACCGGCGAGGGTGGCGAAGGCAGCGCCCCGCCAATCGACGTACCGGGCGACGCCGGTTCGACCGGGAACGGCTGCAAGACGACCTGTGAGACGGGCGAGTGCGGTCCGATCGCCGACGGCTGCGGCGATGTCGTGAACTGCGGCGGCTGTCAGGCGCCGGAGACCTGCGGTGGCGGCGGTGAGCCGAGCCGCTGCGGCGGCGCGAGCGCATGCGTCCCGGACACGTGCGAGGACATCGAGGCGACGTGCGGCATGCAGGCCGACGGTTGCGGTGAGGCACTGAACTGCTGGCCGAACGGCGCCGACGCGTGCCCGAACGCCGGTGAAGAGTGCATCGACGGCGAGTGCGTCGTGCCGGAAGTCGACTGCACGCCCCTGACCTGCGACGACTACGACCAGGACGACGGCCTCTGCGGCGAAGTGACCGACGGCTGCGGCGACACGCTCGACTGCGGCTTCGGCTGCGCGACCGACGAGATCTGCGGCGCCCAGGAACCGGGAAAGTGCGGTACCGCCATGTGCGAGCCGCAAACCTGCGATCAGGCGCTCTCCGACAAGCCCTCGGGCTTCTGCGGCTTCGTACCGGACGGCTGCGGCGGTGAGATCACCGGCTGCGCCACGGTATGCACCAACGGCGACAGCTGCGGCGGCGGCGGCACCGCCGACGTGTGCGGCCAAGGGACCGGCACCTGCGTGCCGCGGACCACGGCGGACTGCGGGTCGACCTGCGGACCGATCAGCGACGGCTGCGGCGACACGGTCGACTGCGGCGGTTGCACCGGCGCCGAAACGTGCGGAGGCGGCGGCACGCCGGGTGAATGCGGCGCGCCGGTGTGCCAGCCCCGCGAGTGCACGGACATCAACGCGAATTGCGGCTCGATCCCCGACGGCTGCGGCGACACGGTCGATTGCGGCACCTGCGGCAACAACGAGGTCTGCAACGCCAACCAGTGCCAAGCGGTGGTCTGCGTCCCGCTCAACCAAGCCCAGGTTTGCCCCGGCTTCTGCGGGCAGCAGAGCGACGGCTGCGGTGGCGTGATCGACTGCGGCGGCTGCAGCGCTCCGAACTCCTGCGGCGGCGGCGGCACGCCGAGCGTTTGCGGCTCGCCCCCCTGCACGCGCCTGACCTGTCAGGACCTTGGCGCGAACTGCGGCCCGGTCGGCGACGGCTGCGGCGGCATCATTGCCTCCTGCGGTACCTGCACCTCGCCCGAGATCTGCGGCGGCGGCGGCCAGCCGAGCGTCTGCGGCAACTCCGTCGGCGGCGGTAACTGCACGGGCCTGTGCCAGTTCCAGGTCCCCTGCAGCACCAACAACGAGACGCGCCTCACCGGCACCGTCTACGCCCCGAACGGCACGGAGCCGCTCCCGAACGCGCTCGTCTACGTGCCGAACGCCATGCTCCCCGCCATCGGCGCCGGGCCGACCTGCGACCGCTGCGAGGACGAAGACCTCGGCCAACCGATCGCGGGCGCCATCACCGGTGCGGACGGCACCTTCGTCCTCCGCAACGTTCCGGCCGGCACAGACTTTCCACTGGTGGTGAAGGTCGGCAAGTGGCGCCGGGTGGTGACCATCCCGGCGGTCACCCAGTGCACGAACCGTAACCTCACCTCGGACGAAACCCGCCTGCCGCGCAACCAGACCGACGCCTCGGCCGGCAACATCCAGTACCTGAACATCCCGCAGATGGCCGTCGTCACCGGCAGCGCGGATGCGATGGAATGCGTGATCCGCAAGATCGGCGTCAGCGACTCGGAGTTCACGCTGCCGACGGGCACCGGGCGGGTCCACATGTACCGCGCCAACGGCGCCTACCAGGCGTGCACGAACTGGGACAACTTCTCCCAGAAGACGTGCCGGAACAGCGGCCGCCGCTCGGCCTCGCTGGACTCGCTCTTCAACACCTACGGCATCAACGACTACGACATCGCCATCTTCGACTGCGAAGGTGGCGAAAACGAGCACAACGACGCCTACGACGCCCGGATCCACGCCTTCGCCGAGGCCGGCGGGCGCGTGTTCGCGTCGCACTATAGCTACGTCTACCTGCACGATAACGACGACTTCGCGACCACGGCCACGTGGGGCAACACCGCGACGGCGAACAGCACGACCGGCATCATCGACACGAGCACGACCAAGGGCCAGACCTTCAACACCTGGCTCGGCCTGACGAACTCGCACTCTACGACGTTCGGCAACGGGTACATCGACATCCTGGATCCGCGCTACTACGTGCGTGCGAACGACCCGGCCGTCAGCGAGCGGTTCGTCTACACCGACAACGTCACCGTCAACGGCACGTTGCTCGATACGCGTGATTCGACCCAGCAGTACGCGTTCAACACGCCGGTCGGCGCCGACGCCGACAACGTGTGCGGCCGCGTCCTCTACAGCGCCTTCCACGTCGCGGTCGGCCAGAGCACGGGCAGTTCATACTTCCCGTACCACTGTTCCACCGGTGCGCTGACGGCGCAGGAGAAGGTCCTCGAGTTCATGCTCTTCGACCTCTCGTCGTGCGTGTCGGTCGGCGACCCGCCCGGCATCCCCACCTGCACGCCGAAGACGTGCACGGACCTCAGCGCCACCTGCGGCTACCGCGCCGACGGCTGCGGCGGGCTGCTCGACTGCGGCACCTGCTCGGCGCCCGACACCTGCGGCGGCGGCGGCGTGGCGAACCAGTGCGGCCACAGCTGCACCCAGACCACCTGCGGTGCGCAGGGCGCGAACTGCGGCATCATCGCCGACGGTTGCGGCGGCGTCCTCACCTGCGGCGGTTGTACCTCCCCGGCCGTCTGCGGTGGTGGCGGCACGCCGAACGTGTGCGGCGTCCCGAGCTGCACGCCCCGCAGCTGCGCGAGCCTGAACGCCTCGTGCGGTCCGGTCTCGGACGGCTGCGGCTCCACCATCGACTGCGGCACCTGCTCGAGCGGGGAGACCTGCGGCGGCGGCGGCACCCCGAACGTGTGCGGTACCGGAAGCTGCAACCCGAAGACGTGCGCCGGCGAGAACGCCGAGTGCGGCTTCATCGGTGACGGCTGCGGCGGCACGGTCGCGTGTGGCACCTGCCCGAGCGGCCAGACCTGCGGCGCCGCGGGTGCAAACCAGTGCGGCGGCGGTTGCGTCCCGCGCACCTGCGCTGCGGCGGGCGCCACCTGCGGCTTCGTGGGTGACGGCTGCGGCGGCGTGCTGAACTGCGGCACCTGCCAGGCTCCTCAGGTCTGCGGCGGCGGCGGCACGCCAAGCCAGTGCGGCGGCTCCTGCACGCCGAGGACCTGCACCCAGGCCGGTGCCGAGTGCGGCGCGACCAGCGACGGCTGCGGCAGCGTCCTTCAGTGCGGCGTCTGCCCGGCGGGCCAGACGTGCGGCGCCGACGGCCCGAACCAGTGCGGCAACGGCAGCTGCACGCCGAGGACCTGCACCCAGGCCGGCGCCGAGTGCGGCGCGGTGGGCGACGGTTGCGGCAACGTCCTCAACTGCGGCACCTGCACGGCTCCCGAGTCGTGCGGCGGCGGCGGTACGCCGAACCAGTGCGGCGCGGGCGGTTGCGTGCCGCGCACCTGCGCACAGCAGGGCGCCGAGTGCGGCCCGGCTGCCGACGGCTGCGGCGGCTTGCTCGACTGCGGCACCTGCGTGGCTCCCGAGTCGTGCGGCGGCGGCGGCATCGCCAGCCAGTGCGGGAACATCAACTGAGGTTCCCGTAGTTCGTCAGGCGTGAGCGCGGAGCGGCCAGGCGTCGCTGTCGCGAACACGCTACGCCCTGCGCCCGGAGTCGAGACCGGGCGTGGGGCGTTTCTCTTTTTTCCGCGCTACGGACGGCGCGGCGCCACTACCGCACGCACTTCACCCACCCGGCGGTGAAGTAGTTCCAATCCCCGCTCGAACCGACGTTCGTGCCGGTGAACCCGTCGTCGAAGTTCAGCGCCCAGGCAGCCGTCTGGCTGTTTCGAGCGTGATGCGAGCCCCAGTACCAGTCGTTGCTGCGCGAGCCGTACTGGGTGTCTGGGAACATCGTGACGTTGATCGAGGGCGCCACGCGGGCCTCGTCGACCAACGTTGCGAGCTCTCGAACGCTGGGCAGGCGCCAGCTGCCGCCGCCCAGCTGGAGCGTCGAACAATAGGCGGCGGCGTCGGCGAACGGCATGCCGGCTTCCGAGTAGCCCTGCTGCCAGACGAGCCCGGTGTAGTTGTCCTGGATCTCGCCGGGGGCGACCTCGGTGTAGAGGTTCGGCGGCGCGACGGCGGGTTCGCTCGGGCCTTCGCCGGCCCCGTCGCTCCGGACGCAGCGCAGACGTGCGGCGGTCGCCTTCGAGTACGCGTTGCTCACGATGCCGTCGCCGGTGTTGTACGCCCAGGCGAAGTCCTTGCCGGCGCCGGCTCCACGTTGCTCGATGGTCAGGATCCAGTCGGACGACGTCTTGTGAAAAGCGCCGGACGCGCCCGGGAACGCCGACGTATCGATCGCGGGGCTCCGGGTGAAATCGACGATCGACGCCATCTCGACCCGCGTCGGCAGGCGCCAGTCGTCGTGCCCGCCGAGCGAGAGCCCTTCGCAGTAGTCGATGGCGTCCTGCCAGACGTAGGTCGTGCTCGGCGGCGATTTCTGCCACGTGAGGCAGGTGAGGTCGTCGAGTACGGTTTCTCCCTGGTCGGTGTAGCTCGCTTCGTTCGGCAGCCCACTGCCGACCGGGTTCGGCATCGGCCAGCACGCCCACTTGTGCGAACCGCACGTGGGCTGACACGTGCCGGGCGTTCCAGTCTGGCCGGCGCTGCCGCCCGCGCCGCCCGTCGCCATGCCGCCGCCGCCTGACATCGCGCCGCCCGAACCGGCAACGGAGCCGCCCTCGCCGGCTGACCCACCCTGAACCGAGCCGCCGGTTGCGCCGCCATTGCCGCCAGAAGCGCCAGCCCCGCCGACCCCAGCGCCGCCTCCGCTGGCTCCGCCCGCTCCACCCGTACCGCCCGCACCACCGCCGACGCCGCCGGCACCACCCTGACCCGCGCCGCTCACCCCCGCGCCGCCGGTTCCCGTGCCACCGGTCCCGCCCCCGGCCCCACCGCCGCCCGTTGCCGCTCCTGCCGAGCCAGCCGTCCCGCCCGTTCCCGCACTCGCCCCCGAGGAACCAGCCCCGCCGGAATTGTCCTCGGGCGCGACGGTCGCCGTGCAGCCCATGGCGACGGCGATGGCAATTGGCAGCGTGAGCGGAGCGAAACGAGTCAACGGCGAAGACCTTCCGTCCCGACTAGTTGCTGCCGGCCTCACCAACCAGTCACGGCCGCCCGAACTCACCCCTTCGATGTCGAGCGTCGCGTTGCCGAAAAAGGCTTCAACCGACCGGCGCGTCGCGCTTGATCCAGTCGTGGTGCAGGCTCGGAATGTCTTCCAGGAGCTGGCGCGTGATCGCGCTTTCGGGTGACTGCGTGACGCGATCGGGCGGGCCCTGCTCGACGATCTTGCCCTGGTGCATGATGTAGATGGCGTCGGAGACGTAATACGCGAGCCCGATGTCGTGCGTGACGAACACGATCGTCATCGACAGCTCTTCCTTGAGCTTCATCAGGTAGTCGAGAATGCTCGCTCGGCTGCACGCGTCCACCATGCTGGTCGGCTCGTCCGCAATCAGCACCTGCGGCTTGAGGATGAAGATGCGCGCAAGCAGCATGCGCTGCATCTGACCGCCGGACAGCTCGAACGGATACTTCCCCTCGACTTCCTTCGGCTTGATGTTCACCGCGAGGAGGGCCTGATCGACGCGATCTTCCATCTCCTTCGGGCTCGGCTTCTGCTCGAACAAGCGGAACGAGCTCTTGAGCTGGGAACGGATGGTGAAAAACTGATTGAAGCAGGAAAACGGATCCTGAAAAACGGCCTGGACCTGGCGCCAGTGCTCGCGCGGATCCCGTGCCGTGCCGATCGGCTTGCCGTTGAAGAAGAGCTCCCCGCTCGTCGGTTGCTCCAGACGCAGCAGCATCTTGGCCAGCACCGTTTTGCCGCACCCGGACTGGCCGACGAGCGAGATGATGTCGCGGTCCTTGATCTGGAACGAGACGTTGTCGACGGCGACCGTGCGCTTCTTGCCGTGCCCGAACACGCGGGAAAGATTCTTGCCCTCGAACTTGATCGCGTCGCTCATGTTAGCTCGCGTACTTGCAGCGCACGTCGCGATCGGCGACCACGCGCAGCGACTGCGACTCCGTGCTGCAGTCGGGCCTCGCCTCGGGACAGCGATCCGCGAAACGGCAGCCCGGGATCACGTGGTCGAGCTTCGGCGGGGCGCCCTCGATCGCGACCGGCTTCTTGCTCTTCTGGCCCGGCTCGGCGGACAGCATCGAGCCCATCAACGCCTTCGTGTACGGCTGGCGCCCGTCGAGCACCACGCGCTCGGTCGTCCCGTGTTCGACGAACTCCCCGGCGTACATGACCGCGATCGAGCTCGACACGTGGCGGAGCAGCGGGAGCTCGTGCGTGATGAACAGCATGCTGGAGATGATCTCCTGGTCCATCAGCTCGAACAGCAGCCGGATGACGGCTTTCTGCGTCGAAACGTCGAGGGCGGACGTGGGCTCGTCGGCGACGACCACCTTCGGATTGAGCAGCGTGGAGATGCCGATCACGCAGCGCTGCTTGGTCCCGGCCGGCAGTTGCACGGGGTAGGAGTTCAACACGTTGCCGGCGTCGAGACCGATGCGCGAAAACCGCTCGCGGAGGCGATCGTAGATCCCTTTCCTGTCGGCGCTTTCGTCGTGGCTCAGGATCATGTCGGCCGCCATGTCCTTGATCTTCCGCGTCGGGTTGAGCGAGTTCAGTGCGCCCTGCGGGATCATCGCGATCTTTCGACCGAGCACCTCTTTCCGGTTTTGCTCCGGCGACAGGCCGATGATCGACTGACCGTCGATGCGCACGTCGCCCGACGAATGATAGAGCGGCGGGATGTAGAGCCCCATGCAGCCGGAAACGAGCGTCGTCTTGCCGCAGCCCGACTCCCCGGCAATGCCGAGGATCTCGCCCTGCTTCAGGCTGAACGAGACGCCGTCGACCGCCTGGATCTTGGCGCCGAAGCGCGTCACGTAGTGGACGCGGAGATCCTCGACCTCGAGAACGGGCGCGGTCACTTGCGGAGCCTCGGGTTGAACACGCCTTCCATCGCCGTGTTGATCACGTAGAGGCTGAAGGCGAGGACCGTGATCAGCACCATGGCCGGCATGAAGGCCCACCACGCGCCGCCCGTGAGCGCCTCGTTCGTCTTCGCCTCGTTCAAGATTTTGCCGAGCGACACCGAATCGTACGGTCCGAGCCCGAGCATGCTGATCGTCGCCTCGGACAAGATGGCGGTCGCCGTCTGCAGGATGAACACCATGAAGATGTACGAAAGCAGGTAAGGCAGGATGTGAAGCAACACGATCTGGAGCGTGCTGAAGCCGTTGATGCGCGCGAGGGCCACGTGATCGCGCGCGCGAAGGCTCGAGGACTGAGCGCGAACGGCGCGGGCGCTCCAGGTCCAGGTGGTACAGCCGATGATGATGGCGATGAGCGTGAGGCTCCGCCCCTCCTCCATGCTGCTGGACAGGAGGATCAGCACGATCAACGTGGGAATGACCAGGAACAGGTTGGTGGCGACCGTCAGGATGTCGTCGAGCAGGCCGCCCTTGTAGCCGCCGTAGACACCAATCAGCGTGCCGACGACCGTCGCCACCGTTCCCGCGAGCAGGCCCACGTAAAGCGAGGCGCGTAGCCCCGCGATCAGCATCGACACCATGTCGAGACCCAGGTGATCGGTACCGAGCCAGTGCTCCGCCGAGGGCGCCATGTAGGGACCGCCAACGCGGTTCTTCACGTCAATCTGCAAGAACAGCGGGGCCACGAGCGCGAGCCCGAGCGTGCCCACGAAAAGAAACAAGCCGAGGAGGAAGGCAGGTTGCTTGAAGAGACCCTTGATCAGTTGCATCCGCTACTTGCCCCCCGCTTGCGCGGCGCGAATGCGCGGGTCGAGCAAACCCACCAGGATGTCGACAGCGAAGTTTGCAATCAACACGGTGACGGTGACGAGCAAGGTGCAGCCGGTGATGACCGGGTAGTCGTTGCCCTGGATCGCTGTCAGGATCGCCATCCCGAGCCCGGGGTAGCTGAAGATGATCTCGGTGATGAGCGCACCGCCGACCATCGCGCCGAGCGCCAGGGCAAGCCCCGTGAGCTGCGGCAGCATGGCGTTGCGAAAGACATAGAGCAGGATCTTGTTCTCGCGAATCCCCAGTAGTTTCGAATACTTGATGTAATCGGTGCCCAGCTCGTAGATGCACATCGAGCGCATGCCGATGGCCTGTCCGCCGACCACGATCAGGAAGATCGAAAGGAACGGCATCACGTAATAATAGGCCGCGCTCGAAATGAACTCGACCGTGGGCGCCGGTATCTCACCCGGGTCGTAGCCGCCAACGGCCGGGAACCACTCGAGCTTGATGCCGAAGTAGTAGACCATCAGGATACCGACACAGAAGGCGGGGACGGCGCTAGCGAGGAGAGCGAGCGGGTAAAGAGCGCCGTCGAACAGCCCGCGCTTGTAGGCGGCGAGGGCGCCGAGCAGGTTCCCCACGATCCAGCCGAGGATGATGGTCGGAAGCTGGAGCGCTAGTGTCCAGGGCAAGGCGTTTCCGATGATCTCGGACACCGGCTTCGGATACTGCAGGATCGAGGTGCCTAGATCCCCGGTCAGGCTCATCCCAAGGTAGCTGACGAACTGGGTGACGAGCGGCGTTTTGACGGGGATGCCGTTTTCCCGGATGACTTTCCCCGCTTCGTCGGTCTCGACCAGCCCGAACTCGCGGAGGTACGCATCCTCTTTTTCCCGCGCGGAGGTGGCGTCGAGGCTCCCGCCCGCTCGCGCCATGATGGCGTCGACCGGATTCGCGTCACCGAGACGCGGCAAGAAGAAGTTGATCGTGACCGCGACCAGAAAGGTGATGAAATACCAACCAGCACGCCCGAGGACGTGCTTCAGCGTGGGGTGGCGGCGCAGCATCGGTTATTTGGCAGGCTTGATCTGCCACAAGATGCGCGTGCCGAAGCGGTCGCCGGGCATCTGCGGAGGAAGGAAGGGATTTTGCGCCGTGGGGAAGCCCTGCCACACCTTTTCGGTGAACTCGTAGAACTGGTCGGCGCGGTACACGAGCGGGATCGTCGGCTGGTGCTTCATGTAGAGCACGTTGAGCTCGCGGTACGCCTTGATCAGCTCGGCCTCGTCCTTGATCTGGGGGATCTGCTTCATCAGCTCGTCGAAGCGCGCGACGTAGGCCGGGTCCTTGGGGTTGTTGAAACGCCCCATGTTCTTGTACATTTTCTGCCCCTCGGGCACCCAGTCGGCGGTGTTCACGACCAGGTCGAAGCGAGACCAGGGCTTCGACGGCGACGGCGGCGGCGTCGGCGTGTTCATGATCAGGTCGAAGTCACCGGTCTGGAGCGCGGTCCAGAACAAGCTCGCGTCCACGAAGCGCTCGCGCGCGTCGATGCCCGCAGCGCGCATGCCCTTCACCGCGATGCGCACGATCGACTCCCAGTCGGTCCAGCCGGTCGGGGACTTGATGTAGACGGTCGGCAGCTTCTTGCCGCTCTTGTCACGCATCTCGACCAGCTCGCCGTCCTTGAACACCGAGGTGTAGCCACCCGCCTTGAGCTCCGCCTTGGCCGCCTCGATGTCGAAGCGCGACGCGCCGAACGCCTTCGCGTCCTCCGGCGAGAAGAACTTCTTTTCCAGGCCGAATGGCAGGACCAGGCCGGATTCCAGCGGATCGCTGTACCCGGACACCGCGAGCTCACGGATGTCCTTGTAGTTGATGGCGAACGCCATCGCGCGGCGGACATGCGGATCGGCGAGGTGCCCGTGGAGCACGTTCGGCCACAGCATCGGGATCGACGTCGAGACGAAGAACGGTTCCTTGTCGTACCAGGCCTTGACCCCCTTCTTCTCCTGGATGCGTGGAATGAACGACGCGGAAACGTCGATGTTTCCCTGCTGGAGGCCGATGCTGAAGTGGTCGTTGCTCTTGAAGATCGGGTGCGCGACGTACTTTGGCGCGGCCATCTTGCCGCCGAAGAACACCTTGTTGCCCCAGTAGTTGTCGTTGCGCTGCGTCACGATCTTCTCGCTGTTGTAAGAGACCAGCGAGTACGGGCCCGAGCCGAGCGGGTTCTTGTCGAATTTCAGCTTCAAGAACTCGTCGATGTTGTCCTTGGCGGCGGTGAGCAGGGGCTCGATCACGTGCTTGGGCACGATGCGGATTTCGACGCAGGCGTCGAGCACCGGGAGGGCGTTCTTCTTCTCGGGGTCGAGCTTGAAGACGACCTTCTGCGGCTCAGGCAGCGTCACGTCGCTGAGGTAGGCCCAGAGGGGCGACTGGAGCAGCGTCTTGTACTTTTTGCCGAGGTCGAACGTGTACTTCACGTCTTCGCCGGTGACGGGCTTTCCGTCGTTCCATTTTGCCTCGGCGTTCACCACCACCTCGACGGAGTCGTCGGTGACCTTGTGGGACGCAGCGAGGAGCGGCACGAGCTCGCCCTTCATCGGCTCGTACATGAGGAGCGTCTCGTAGATGAGGTTCATCGAGTTCACGGGCCAGTCCTGCCAGCCCGCGAGCGGATTGAACGTGCTCGGCTCGCCCCACTGCCGGCCGCCGACGTAGAGCGTCTCGTTGCGCGCGAAGCTCGTCGGTGCGGCCTTGTCGCCGGTCTGACCTGCGGGTACCGGCTTGTGCTTCTTGCAGCTGGCGAGCGGCGTCGCGAAAAGGAGCGCGGCCAGGAGAGCAGAAGGGAGACGGATGGTTTCCATGCTCATTTTTCCGTAGGTCGAAAGGTGAACGACGAAGCGACCAACAAGCCCGAGATCGCCGGGAAAATCCGCCAGGCGACGGGGGGCGCGCTCGGACTCGTAGGCGAAGGGCTGGGGAGGGTCAAGCGAGGCGCCGAATCGCGCGGGCGGACGAGACCCGAGCCCGAACGCAAGAGCGCCCCATCATCGACGCAAGGGCCGGTCCTGGAACCGGTTTCTGCCTAAGGTTTCGCGGATTTCCGGGCGCCACAGAGCCGCGTGGCTCGATCCGAGAACGGCCATGTGCGGTTCTGCCGAGAACCCAAGATTCCGGCGTACGAGATCGCGACCGCAATGAGCCGACGCCGGCGCCGTCCGAGGGTTGGGCGACTTCGGAAAGCGTGCAAAGATCGACGACATGCACGCCCGTCACCTCTTTGCTTGGATCACCGTCATCGGGTCGCTCGCCGTCGCTGCGGCTTGTTCGCCCGAACCTCTCGAAGACAATCCCCGTACGTCGTCGTCCGGCGGGAGCTCTGCCACCGGTGGAACGGGCGGGAGCGCCACCGGCGGAACCGGCGGCGCGACGGGCGGCGTCGGTGGCACGGGCGGCGCTGCGGGCAGCATGACGGGCGGCACGGGCGGGAGCTCGATGTGCCCGACCGGACAGACGCTGTGCTCGGGCATGTGCGTGAACCCGCAAAGCGATCCGATGAACTGCGGCAACTGCGGCGTCGCCTGCGGCGCGGGCCTGCAATGCGTGAACAGCGCTTGCTCCTGCGCAGCGCTCGGGGCGACGTATCAGAACTGCAATGGTGCCTGCATCGACACGTCGATGGACGAGGCCAACTGCGGCGCGTGCGGCACGGTGTGCGGCGCTGGCCAGCAGTGCACGGCCGGCGTTTGCGCCTGCACCGCGCCGCTCGTCGCCTGCGGGACGCCGCCGACCTGCGTGGACCCGAGTTCGAACGCGATGTTCTGCAGCGCGACGCCGGGCACGTGCGGCACCGCCTGCACGACGCCCTTCTGCTCGGCGGGCATGTGCTCGGCAACCTGCGCGTTCACCGACTGCAGCGGCAGCTGCATCAACACGATGGGCACCGATCCGCAGAACTGCGGCGCCTGCGGCATGGCATGCGCGGTCGGCCAGCAGTGCAGCGCCGGGGTCTGCGGCTGCGGGGCGGGCCAGACGCTCTGCAACGGCACCTGCGTCGACACCATGACCGACCCGGCGAACTGCGGCACCTGCGGTACGACCTGCAACGGCCAGGCCTGCTCGGGCGGCAGCTGCGGTTGCGCTGCGGGCCAGACGATGTGCGACGGCCTGTGCAAGGACCTGATGACGGACAACGCGAACTGCGGCATGTGCGGCACGTCGTGCACGGCGCCGGCGATGTGCAGTGCCGGGTCGTGCGGTTCGACAGCGGGCCGTCCGGCGGGCTGTGCCGCAGCGGCGGACCTGATCGCCGACTTCGAGGAAACCGGCACGAACGCCGTCGTGAGCGCGGTCGATGGTCGCGACGGCTGGTGGTACGTGTTCTCGGACTCGATGAGCGGGACGCAGACCCCCGCGAAGGTGCAGGGGGCGCCGATCATGAAGGCCGGCCTCGCGCCGGGCGACACGATGGCGACGTGCCAGACGTCGACGCTTCATTCGACGGCGGGGAGCCACCCGCAGTACGTGGGCTTCGGCGCCACGTTCAAGCCCACGGGCCCGAGCGATAGCCAGAAGGCAGCCGTCAGCCTCGCTGCCTACACCGGCATCAGCTTCCGCATCCGCGCCAACAGCGGCAACGCCCCGCCGATCTGGTTCGAGATGCTGACGCGCGAGAACCAGCCCGGCGCCAATTGCACGAACAACGGTTCACCCTGTGGCGATCTCGCGGGCACCGCCACCAATGCAGGCGTGGACGCGTACAACACCCATGGCAGGTTGCTCTCGAACATCAGCGCCACCTGGCAGACGGTAACGATCCCGTTCGCCAACCTCGGCGCGCGCTACCTGCCGGCCGGTGACGCCGCCGGCTGCTCGAGCGGCACCACCCGCTGCGAGGCCCCGCCGTTCGTTCCGGCGAGTGCGCTCGGCCTACAGGTGTCTCTCTACGACCAGTTCTCGACCGCCGGCGCCTACGACCTCTGGGTCGACGACTTCAAGTTGACGACCGGCGACGCCGGCATCCCGACCTACACGCAGACGGCGGGTGCCACCAAGCCGTTCCCGCAAGACGCCGCCTTCGGCACCTGCACCAAGCCGACCGGGGCGAGCGGCAAGCACCTGATCCAGGCCTACCTGAACTGGAAGAGCACGTTCGTCGTCGCCGACGGCAGCAACCAGCGCGTGCGCCGGCCGGAAGACAGCAACGACAGCGTGTCGGAAGGTATCGCGTACGGCATGCTGATCGCCGTCGCCTTCAACGACAAGCCGCTCTTCGACGGGCTCTGGGGCTACTGGAAGAGTCACTGCGCCGTCGGTAGCGGCGCGGGCTGCCTGATGACGTGGCGCATCGGCGGACAGGGCGGCAGCGGCTCGGCGCTCGATGCCGACGAGGACGCCGCGTTCGCGCTGATCCAGGCCGGTAAACAGTGGGGCGGGAGCTACGCCTCGGACGCCGGCTCCTTGATCGGCACGATCTGGGCGAACGAGATCGAATCCGGCACGCTGGTGCCGAAGCCCGGCAACAGCTTCGGCGGCAACAGCGTGACGAACCCGTCGTACTTCGCACCGGCGTTCTATCGCGCGTTCGCCGCCGTCAACTCCGGCAACAACTGGAACGGCGTGGCGACGAAAGCGTACCAGCTGCTGAACGCGATCGAGGGCTCGAACGGCCTGGTCCCCGCCTGGTGCACGAACGGCTGCACCGCTGCCGGGTCGGGCGGTCTCAACTACACCGACGAGACCCGCTACCAGTACGACTCGCACCGCACGCCCTGGCGCATGGCGATGGACGCCTGCTGGAACAGCAACGCCGACGCGCGCGACTACATCACGAAGACGACGGCGTTCTTCAAGAACCAGTCGAACAACGGCTTCGGGCGCATCATCGACATCTACAGCACGACCGGCACGCTGATCACGGGCGCCAAGTACAACTCGATGTCGATCATCGGGACGGCGGCAGCCGGCGCAATGTACGGCAGCAACCAGGACTTCCTGGACCGCGCCTGGCAGTTCCTGATCGCCGCGCAGTACACGGCGGACCCGACGTTCCGCAGCGGCGACACGGCGGCGTACACCTACTACAACGCCACCGTCGGTCTTCTCACCGCTCTCACGTTGAGCGGCAACTTCCCGAACTGGTAGCAACCGAAGGCGGCGCCGACAGCGGCGGCGAGGGCGGTCAGGACACGGCGGCAGGCGCCGGCGGCACACGAACAACGGCCACCACCAGCTCGCAACGTACGAGCAGCAGTGACCGGCGGCGGGCGAAGCCCGCTTCAGAACCAGCGAACTGGTGATGAGCTGAGCTCTAGCGTGGCTCGGCGACCGGGTTCCCCATCACGTCGCAGGGGAACTGGATGTCGAGTGCGGCGCCGCCCTTGAAGGTGTCGCAGGCCGTGCCCGTCAGCGTGACGTTGTACTTCGTCGTCATGTCGAGCGTCCAACCGTTCGGATCGTTGTAGCCGACCGGGCTCCCGCCGACGGTCACGATGCCGAGCGCGGGATCGCCGGTGACGACGGCGTCCATCTCGACCGTGCACGAGATGACGTTGTTGAGTAGCCCGGTGAGCGCGCTCACGATCTGGGTGGTGGCGTCCGCGTTGCGGGTATCGACCTGGAACGGCGTGCCCACGTCGGGGGCCATCGAGGTGTACGTGGCGGTCAACGTCTGGTTCAGGTTGCAGCTCTCGTACTTGAACTGGCACCCGTCGGCCGTCGCATCGGGGTCGCAGCTCGCCGTCGGCCTGACGCCCTCGCCGATGCCCGCGTTCGCGAGATCCTGCAGGTGATCGCGCCCGCAGCGCGCCGAGGAGGGGCAGCCCGCGTTCGGCTGCGCCACGATGTCACCGATGCCCATGACGAACAGGCCGATGCCCTGGGCGAAAGCGTCCTGGGTCGCCTTGATCGCGAGATCCTGCCCGCACTGGGGGTCGAGCGTGGCGCAGGAGTTCGGGTTACCGTCCGTCACGAGCAAGAGGTACTTCGGGCCGGGGGGATCGGGCGTGTACGCGACGAGGTCGGCCGCGGCCATCGTGATGGCGTGCCCGGTCGGGGTCTCCCATTTGGTGCCTGGCGACCAGGTCGCCTCGATGGGCGAATACGTGGCGTCGATCGCGGCGTGGTTGTCGAGCGCGGGGGTCACCTTGGCCCACGTGGCGCATGACTCGTTCGCCTCCGTGGAGGCGGTGGTGGAGCCCTTGTACGTGGCGAGCCCGAAGCGGATCTTGCTTTCGAGCGGCTTTACTACGCCGGTCGTGGGGTTCATCAGCGCGTCGTAGAGCAGCGGCCACGCGGGCGGCTGTGTCTCGAACATGCTCGACGAGTTGTCGACCAGGAGCACGACCGTCGGTATTTGCGGTGTCGGCACCACGCTGAGCTGCTGGCAGATCGGGGCGCCGGCCGAGCCACCCGACGAGCTCCCGGCGACGACGATCGACCCGCCGGAGCCGCTACCGATGCTGCCGCCCGTGCTGCCGCCCGAGCCCCCCGACGCGCTGGAGCCGCCGCTCGAGAGTGTCCCGCCGCTCGAGGTGTTCGTCCCTCCGGTACCGATTCCAGAGGTGTCGGGCGGAGGGCTCCCCGCACTGCAAGCCCCAATCCAAAGCGTTCCCATCCCGAGACAAAACCGGCCAAGCTCGATAGTCCGCATGTAAAATTTCTAGCACGGAGTAGCAAAGAGTGAAGGGTGGCTCCCCCCAAGGACAACCACCTTGCAAGGCCACGAGAGGCATGATGAAAACTCGCCCGCCGTATGCGTGCGAAGAGTTCGTGGCAGGTCCGGGGTCTCGCCCTCTTCGCCGTTGCGACAGCGTCAGCTTGCGGGTCGGCGCCCCCGCCGGCATCGCCGAAGGCGAAGACTGAGCGCGCGTCGGCGTCGCGACCGCGCGCCACGCTCGAGCCGAGAGCGGTGGTGACGGCGTTTCGTGGCAACGAGCCGTCCTTCCAGGCCTGTTTCAATCTGAGCGGCGTGACGGCGCGCGGCGTGCTTCGGCTCGCGTGGCAAGTCGACACCACGGGGACGGCAAGCGACGCGCGCGTCGAAGAGTCGAAGGTCGGCGATCCGACGATCGGTGCGTGCCTCGGCGAGCAGATCGCAGCGCTGCACTTCGGAGCGCGGGAGGCGCCCGCCGAAGCTCGCTGGACCTTCGTGTCTCGGCTGTTCGAGCCGCCACCGCCCGACGAGGACGAAAAGGAAAAGAAAAACGCCCGCAAACGGAAGCGAAAGTCCGGGAACGAGGCGCGTGAGTCTGCACCGGAAAAGGGCGTCTCGATCGAGTCGTCGTCGCCCGGCTTCATGGACCCGGGCTCGGTGGACGACATCGTCTCGGCGAATTTCGGGCTCTTCGCGCACTGCTACCGCTCCGCGCTGGAGCGCCACCCCGGGCTCGCCGGCGTGGTCAGGCTCCGCTTCATCGTCGGGCCGGCAGGGAACGTCGTCAGCGTGCGCGACGCCGGGTCGGAGCTCGCCGACGGGCGCCTCGTCGATTGCGTCGCCGAGGGGTTCTACGCATTGTCGTTCCCGCAGGCGCCGGATGACGAGGTTCGGGTGCTGTACCGGCTGGTGTTCGATTCGGGTCTTTCCGGGTAGCGAAATCCCCGGGATTTCCCGCGGGCACGCGCCGAAAAGCGGACCTCGGGCGATCGGCCGGGCGCGGTCCGTGCATTATAAAGTCGAGCACCCTACCGATGACCCCGGACACTGCCCTTTCGAGCCCTTTCATCGATCGGCTGAAGAGCGCCGGCGTGGTTGCCGTGATCCGCGCGGCGTCCGCCGACGCGGCGCTCGGCATGAGTCAGGCGCTCGTTCGGGGCGGCGTGATGGGCATCGAGATCACGTTCTCGACCCCCGGCGCGCCGGACGCGATCGCCCGCGCCAAGCGCGACTTGCCACAAGCGCTCGTCGGGGCCGGCACGGTGCTCGATCTGGCGCAGCTCGATGCGGCGGCGAACGCCGGGGCGAGCTTTCTCGTGAGCCCCCATTTCGACGAGGCACTCGTGCGGGCCGCGCGCGAGCGCCGCATTCCGTACCTGGCCGGCGCTCTCACACCGACCGAGATCGTGCACGCGTGGCGCGCCGGCGTGAGCTGCGTGAAGCTCTTCCCGGGCTCCGTCGTCGGTCCGTCGTACGTGAAGGCCCTACGCGGACCCTTGCCGCACATTCCGCTGATGCCGACCGGTGGCGTCGACGAGGCGAACCTCGGCGACTGGTTCGCGGCCGGCGTCGTCGCGGTGGGGATGGGCGGCGCGCTCGCCACCGGAAGCCTCGAAGCGATCGAAGCCGCGGCACGGCGCGTGAGCGCAGCGCTTTCGAAGGCACGCGCGGCCTGACGACCTGAACACCGACCCCACCATCGACCATGGCGACCATCACGACTTTCGGCGAGTTGATGCTGCGGCTGAAGACGCCCGGCTTCGCGCGGTTTCTGCAATCGAGTGAGCTCGAGGCCACTTTCGGCGGCGGTGAAGCCAACGTCGCGGCAAGCCTCTCCCGGCTCGGTCACCAGGCGCGCTGGGTTTCGGCCGTGCCGAAGAACCTGATCGGCGACTGGGCGCTCACTTCGCTGTGCGCGCTCGGCGTCGACGTCTCGCACGTGCTCCGCCAGGGCGACCGTCTCGGTATCTATTTCCTCGAGGCGGGCGCGAGTCAGCGGCCGTCCCAGGTCATCTACGACCGCGCAGGTTCGGCCGTCAGCAGCATCGCGTCCGGCCAGATCGATTGGGGCCGCGCGCTCGCGGGAGCGAACTGGTTTCACACGACCGGGATCACGCCGGCGCTTTCGGACGGCTGCGCCGCGACGGCCGTCGACGCCCTTTCGGCAGCGAAGAGTCAGGGCATCACCACCTCGGTCGACCTCAACTACCGCAAGAAGCTGTGGTCGAAGGCGAAAGCCGGCGAGGTCATGGCCCGGCTGATGGCGCACACCGACGTTCTGATCGCGAACGAAGAAGACTGCGAGTCGGTGTTCGGCATCCGCGCCGGAACGACCGCCGTCGAGAGCGGTTCGCTCGAGCGTGACCGCTACCTCGACGTGGCTCGCCAGGTCCTCACTCGGTTCCGGGCAGTCAGCCGGGTCGCCATCACGCTGCGCGAGAGCAAGAGCGCCAGTGAGAACGGATGGAGCGGGCTGCTCGTCGATCGCGACGGCCACGACTTCAGCCGGCACTACGACATCACGGTGGTCGATCGCGTGGGCTCGGGCGACTCGTTCGCCGCAGGCCTCATTCACGCCTTGCTCGCGGGGTGGGACCGCCGCCACGCGGTCGAGTTTGCGGTCGCCGCTTCGGCGCTGAAGCACACGATCCCTGGTGACCTCAACCTCGTGAGTGAAGCCGAGGTCGAGGCCTTGGTCGCAGGCGACGGCTCGGGCCGCGTGCAGCGCTGAGCCATTCGGGCGGCTTTTCGCGCGAGGGAACCCGTGGTACTTCGCGAAAACCGACCCTGGAGGTTTCGCCCTATGGCCCTGTCCGTGCTCCGTTCCAGCCTGTTCTCGCTATCGGTTTTCGCCCTCGTCGCCTGCGGCGGCTCTCAGCCACCCGCCGAGGACGCCGCGTCCTCCGACTCCTCGAGCGAGGAGGCGAAGACCGAGGAGAAGACCGAAGAGTCTTCGAGTGACGAAAAGAAGGACGACGAGAAGAAGGACGACGAGAAGAAAAAGGAAGAATCCAAGGGCCCGGAGGGCGGTCCCGGCCCAATCACGCGGACGGCCAAGGATTTCCTCACCGCCCCCGAAACCACCTTCATGTTCAGCTTCAATCAGTCGGAGCCGAAGCAGAAGGCCGAGGAAAAGTGCCATGCCTCGACCAAGGGCGAGGGCAAGAAGATGGCCGACTGCATGAAGAAGGCGAGCTCCAAGTTCGGGGAGGACGGCCTTCAGTTCAAGCAGGACAAAGGGACCTGGTACTACATCACGCTCCGGCGGAAGGGCAGCACGCTCACCACCCTGCACAAGGTGCCGTTCGAGTTCGGCGCGGAGAAACCGACCTCCATCACCCTCAAGACGACCGGCAAGGACACCGGCAAGACGCCGTGGCGCGCCGTGCCGAAAGAAGTCGTGGTGGAGGTGCCGAACGAGTTCTCGATCGCGATCGACGATCCGGAGCACGGCCGCCTGGTCTACGAGGCGAAGATCGGCATCACGAGCGCGGACAAGGCCCAATAGCCACCGCTGCCCTCGCTCGCGCGAGGGTCTAGAACCAGTCGCGCATGGGTTTCACGCCGCCACCCGGTTACCCGCCGCCGCCTCCCGGATGGCAGGGACCACCCGGTTACCCCGCTCCGCAGCAGCACCCGGGGTACTACCAGCACCAGCCGCCACCGCCGCCGCCTCCACGCGAGTACTCGGACAAGACGCGCTCGACCGCGATCCTGCTCTCTTACTTCCTCGGGTTCGTCGCCGCGGATCGCTTCTACCTCGGCCACTACGGGCTCGCCGTGCTCAAGCTCCTGACTCTCGGGGGATGCGGGATCTGGTGGCTAGTCGATCTCATCCTGCTCGCGCTCGACGTCTTGAAGGATCAACAAGGCCGCTGGCTCAGACCGCCGCCGATGTTCGGCGAACCACGCGTCCTCGGTAACCACATCCTCCTCGCCGGCATCCTCGGGGGTAGCTTCGGCATCGACCGCTTCCTGCTCGACCAGGTTGGCCTCGGCATCGCCAAGCTGCTCACCGCGGGCGGCTGCGGCATCTGGCAGACAGTCGACATCGTGCTCGCCGCCACCGGGGGCCTGCGCGACGCCCGGGGGAACTCCCTCAAGTGGGAGTAGCGGTGCACTAGAGCGCGTCTAGATGTGCTCTAGGAGCCGGTCGCCGCGGCCGTCTTCACGCTCGGTGCCTTCGGTTTCGGGCTGCGCGGCGGACCAGTGCGGGCCCGCGAGACCTCGACGAAATCCCGACCTAGCTCGAAGCCGTGTTGGTCTTCGACCTCGACCCGGACGACCCAGGGTCCGGGACCCGGTTGGGGCGCGAGCGCACCGGTGAGCCAGCCGCCCTCGCGGGTGAACGTCACGTTCACGGGCTCGACGCCGACCGTCACCCGGGGGCGCGCCTCGATCCACGTGGGCACCTCGGCGCCTCCGGCCGCCTGAAGCCGGATGCGGATGGGCAGTGAATCGCCGGGCCACTCGGGTTTGCGGACCCCAAACTCGACCTCGGCGCGAGCGCTGCGCGGGAGGAGCAGCAGAGTCGCGTCGTCACCGTCCGCCCCCGCGCGGAGTCGCACCAGGCGCGGCTCGGCCCGCAAGAGCTCGAGCTCCGCGGGAGCAGCCACGTAGTGCCTGGCGCTGCCGTAGGCCATCTCGACGCCTGCCGTGTGCGAAAGGGCGAGCTTCGCTCCGCGCGGAAACCGCACGGCGCCGCTCGTTTCGCGGTAGGCGCCGTCGGGCAACGCCACCGAGACGACGTGCACGGGGCGCTCGTGCGGCCGCGAGCACTCGATGCCCGACGGATCCATCGCCGCCACCCGGAGGGTGTACGCTCCCGGTTCCAGCCCGATCGCCAGCCGGGGCTCATGGACCACGCTGCGCGACACGAGGTGGTTCGAATCGGCGCGACGGATCTCGGCAAGGTAGCTCCCTGCCTCGGGCACCGCCGACCATGCGAACTCGGAACTAGCGGCAGCACCCGCGAACGATACGAGTACGCCCTTGCCCCCCGTGGCTTCTGGGGCCGAGGCAAGCGCGCGCCTGCTCTCGCCGGTCGGCCCAACCGTCACCAGGGAACCCGGGTCGACCGGGCGGTGGCGACCCGACCCCACCGCCACCGACGTTTGGCCACCGGCGTTGGCGACCGCGACTTGCTGGCCGGCGCCCACCACGGCTTCCCCCTTGGCCACCACGGCGATCACCTTGCGTGGAGCCGCCACGATCAGCGCGGTCTTCCCGGGATCCGGAACCCGGACGCGGACGGTCCCGCTTTGGAGCGCGACGCTATAAGCGCGAACGACACCGTGACCGAGATTCAGGGGCTGCGAGCCCTTGAGGATCACGAGCGAAGCCCCAGGACCGGCGATCACCCGCCCGCCACCCGGAAACGCCCATTCCGCACCGTCGGGACCCACTTCACGAACGTCGCCCTTGTCCTTCGCTGAGCCGAGCACGAGGCGGGGCCGATACACCTCCTGCGGGGGCGCAGGCTCCGCGGCGATGGATCCGCTGAGAGTGAAGAGCGAGAGAGCGAGCGCGGTGAACGGAGCGCGGAGCATTGGTCGCTGAACGGCTCGGCGAGCGCCCGGTTCTAGGTGGGGTCGAGTGGGCACGCTCGGATTCGTCGGTTCAGGTGGGTGGGCGTGCGCTCTGGTGCGCGAACTTGGCCCCGGTTCGCCTGGGCGCCGTACGATCGCGATCGAGGAACCATCGCCATGCGTCGCATCGCTCCCCCCACCCACCATCGTTCGCCCCGGAGGCTGGTCCGGACTCGCTGCCAGGTCGTGCGCGAGCGTGATTTCTGCCTGATCGCCGACCAGGTCGTGGACCTGTCCGAAGGCGGAGCGCTCGTGATGCCGGCCGATCCCGTGCTGACCGGAGAGCGCGTGATCCTTTCGTTCCAGCTACCCCACCTGCTCAACTACATCGACGCCGAGGGCGTGGTGGCGCGCGTCGTCCACGGACGCCGGCCCGGTGAGCACACGCGGGGCCTCGCCATCACCTTCGACCACGTGTCCGGCCTCGACCGCTACCTGCTCGAGCGCACGCTCAAGTACCTCCCCCCTGCCCCGCCTCGTTACCGCGCAGGCCGCCGCCACCCGGCGGGGATCCTGGCCGCGCTGGTCGGCGGCTAGCGCGGCCCGTCTAGACTTGCTCGGGCGCGACTACGGCGCGACCCAGGTGGCGGCGGAGCCCGTCACCGCATACGGCGGGGTTGCAGCGAGCGCGTCGGTGGAGAGGTTCGCCGTGAGCGGCATCGTGTCGGCCGTGAAGGTGTACGGGCCGGGAAGCGTGCCGGTGCCGGTGACCGTGATCTCGTCGATCTGCACGACGGTGGGATTCACCAGCGCCGCTGGATCCTCCATCGTCATCTCGGTGTCCGTGTACCAGGGGTCGCCGGCGGCGAGCTGGACCGAAATGATCTTCACGGCAGTCGGAGTGAACGTGTTGTTCGCATCGGTCGAGCTCGGGTTCGCGACGTCGAGCGTGTAGGTCGTAAAGTCGGTGGGGATCTCGTTGATGCCGTTCCACGCGCTCTGGGCGTAGGCGTAGTTTTGCGCCGACCCGTCCTTGACGACGATCAAGAGCCCACCGGCCTTACCGGAGATTTTCCGCACCTTCACGCTGATGACCGCGGCGCTGAGATCGGTGTCCGCGGCGAGGTAGATCTCGAAGTACTGCGAGGACATCCAGGCGGTGAAGGGCACCGAAAGCTGGGCACAACCGTCGCCGCAGCCGCCGGCCGGCGCGCCACCGGTACCCGCGGTCGAGCCACCGGTTCCCCCGGTGGAAGTACCGGCTGTCGACGTTCCTGCCGTCGCGTCACCCGCAGTCCCGCCGGTGGCGGGGACCCCGCCCGTCGCTCCACCGACCCCTGCCGCGGCGGAAATTCCTGCAGCGCCACCCACCGTGCCGCCGACGCCACTGACGCCACCGACGCCACCGACGCCACCCACGCCGCCGGTGTTCACCGCCCCGGCAGAGCCACCCACCGAGGGAGCTCCAGCGCCTGTGTCCCCTCCAGAACCTGCGCCAGCAGGCGTACCGCCTGTCGCCGGGGGTGCTCCGGAGCCGCCGCCGGTTGCCGGCGGCGTACCACCGGCTCCCGATGTGGATTCGTCGTACGCCACGGGCGCACTCTCAATACAAGCCGAAATACCGGCGCAGAGCAGGAACCCGAAGGAAAGCGCGCGAAAAGACATGCAGAAGGACCTCTCTCGTGGGGACACGGTGTCCCGACCACCATCAAGTAACGCGAGCGCCGTGATCCGCGTCAGGGCTTCCGCGACTTCGTATTGCCGGCGGACCTTACCAGCCCGAACGACGACTGCAACGCGCGAACGCGCTCACGGTGCGACTGCAACCCCGAGCGCTGAGCCGTGCAATGACAACGGAACTCGTGACGCCGTCGGCTCGAGCGCATCTCGTAAATGGCCTGACGGTAATGAGATGTGCCTAGAGCTCTGCAACTTCTCGCTGGGTTATGAGGCGCGCTCTAGCCCGCATGTCTGGCGATCGCGGAGAGGAACACGTCACCGTAACGATCGAGCTTGGTCGTACCGACGCCCGAGATCGCGAGGAGCTCGGCGTGGCTCGCCGGGCGGCGCCGCGCCATCTCGAGCAGCGTCGCGTCGCTGAACACCACGTAGGCGGGGACGCGACGGTCCATCGCCAGGCGGCTCCTGAGTTCGCGCAGGGCTTGAAACAGCGCGTCATCGGTGCCGTCGAGCACGGGGCGAGCGCGCGGGACCGGGGCCTCGCCGCGATCGGCGCGCTGGCTCTTCTTCCGGCTCTTGCCGCGCGTGCGGAGCACCTCCGCCAGGTCGTCGCCAAGACAGTGATCGCAGCTCGAACAGCTCGGGGCGAGCGCCTCACCGAAGTAGCCGACGAGCCGGGCGTGACGACAACCTCCGGCTTCGGCGAGCCGGTGCATCTCGCGCGCCTGCGCACGAAGTCGGTCCGCGGCCGTGTCGTCCTCGGAACCGTCCGCAAAGCGATCGTATGCCTTCACGTCGGCCCACGAATAGAAGAGCACGCAATCGCTCGCGAGGCCGTCGCGACCGGCGCGCCCGATCTCCTGGTAGTAGCCTTCGATCGAACGCGGCATGTCGCGATGGATCACGAAGCGCACGTTCGACTTGTCGATGCCCATGCCGAACGCGATCGTCGCCGCGACGACGTCGATCTCTCCGCTACGAAACGCATCCTGCACCCGCGAGCGGTCGTTCGGCTCCATTCCGGCGTGGTAGTGCGCGGCCCGAATGCCGGACGCCGTGAGGAAGGCCGACACCTGTTCGACCGATTTTCGCGACAGCGCATAGATGATGCCGCTTTCGCCGTTCCGCTCGAGCACGAGTTCGCGGATCGCGTCCCGGGTCGTGAGGCGGCCGAGCGCGTCCTTGCGGCACGCGTGAAGCCGCAGGTTCGGACGGAAGAAGGAACCGCGGAAGAGCGCCGGGCCGCGCATGCCGAGCTCGGCCTGGATGTCCCGAATCACGGCGTCGGTCGCGGTCGCCGTCAGCGCGAGCACCGGAGTCCGCGGGAAGCGCCGCTTCAACCCGGCGAGGTTTCGGTACGCGGGCCGAAAATCGTGACCCCACTGGCTGATGCAATGGGCCTCGTCGACGGCGATGAGCTTCAGATCGAGCTCGGCGATCAGCCGACCGGTCGCGGCCTCGAGCCCTTCGGGCGCGGCGTAGACGAGCTCGAACTCGCCGGCCCGGAGCCGCGCGACGCGGCTCTTGCGCTCGTCGGGGGTCAAGCTCGAGTTCAGGAAGGTGGCGCGGAGCCCTAGCTCGGAGAGGGCGTCCACCTGATCTTTCATCAGCGCGATGAGCGGCGACACGACCAGGGTGACGCCGCCGAGCAGGCGCGCCGGGAGCTGATAGGTGAGCGACTTTCCGGCGCCTGTCGGCATCACCCCGATGCAATCGCGGCCGGCAAGCACGCTCCTCACGATCGCGAGCTGCCCGGGACGGAACGCGTCGAAGCCGAAGGTCGCCTTGAGGGCCTGGTCCAGCTCGGCGTCACTCGGGCCGTTCCTGAGCTCTTCCGCGATTGCCTTGAGCATGCCCACTAGTTCGGGCGTGAAGGCCGGCGAGTTGCTTCGATAGAGCCCGCGCAACGACGCGAGTTCCTCCGCGAGGCCGGCGCGTTCGCCCGGATCGCCGACGTCGAGACGCTCCCTCAAGCGTTCGACGCGTTCGCGAAGCTCGGGCGCGCTCACTCCGCCCGGCATCCACCATCCCCGGGCGCGCTGCAACGGGCCGGCGGGCCTGATATCGTGGGCCGGGCGCGATGGCCCCCGTGGAGCTCGTTCTCGTGCTCGTCCTCGGCGGCGCCGGGCTTGCCCTCGCTGCGAGGTCGATTGCGCGCGGCGGGGTAGTCCTCGCGTCCGCCACCCTGGTCGCGCTGGCGGTGGTGGCGGTGGCAATGGCCGCCGGCCGAAAGCCACCACACGATGCAGGCGCTCCCGGGCGGACGAAACCGTCCGCCGCCCTCGGGTCAGGCGCCTGCCGAAGCTGCCACCCGGGCGAGCACGCGAGCTGGCACGCGAGCTTCCACCGCACGATGACCCGCCTCGGCGGCGACCCCAGCATCCGCGCGCCGTTCGACGGACGAGCGCTCGAAGCCGACGGCCGCAGCGTGACACTCTACGAGAAGCAGGGCATCCGCTACGCGCGGCTTCCGGATCCGGACCTCGTGGCGCATGCGACGCTCGCGGGAAGCACGGCGCCCGCCGCGTCCGCGCCGCTGGTAACTCGCGAGATCGTCCTCGCGACCGGCTCACACCATCACGAGGTGTTCTGGGTCCGCGGTGAGCGGGGAAACGAGCTCCGACTCGTTCCGATCACGTACCTGGTCGCCGAGCGGCGTTTCGTGCCGCGGCGCGATGCTTTTCTGCAACCGCCCGACGCGCGACCTCACGCCGTGCGCTGGAACTCGAATTGCATTCAGTGCCACGCAACGCTCGGCCGTCCGGAGCACGACCAGACCACCGATCGCTTTTCCTCAACCGCCGCGGAACTCGGCATCGCGTGCGAGGCCTGCCACGGCCCCGGAGCCACCCACGCCGAGCGCCACCGGAACCCGCTGACTCGTCTGGCGAGCCGGCTCGATCGTGGGGCCGACCCGACGATCGTGAACCCGGCTCGGCTTTCGCCCGAGCGCGCCTCCGAAGTGTGCGGGCAGTGCCACTCGTACTTCGTACCGAAGGACGAGGACGCCTTCTGGACGTCGGGCTTTGCGGAGCGCTACCGGCCGGGTGACGTGCTTTCGAACAGCCGCACGCTGCTCCGTCGTGAGACGACGAATGCGCCCGGAAGCCCGGCCGTGCTCGAGGCCGAAACGGAGAGCCTGTTCTGGGGCGACGGCACGATCCGCGTCGGCGGCCGCGAACTGAACGGGCTCGAAGCCTCGGCGTGTTTCTTGCGGGGCACCGGCAAGAACAAGCTGTCCTGCCTCTCGTGCCACTCGATGCACGCGAGCGACCCCGACGATCAGCTGCGTCGCGACTCGAGCGTCGACGCAGCGTGTGAGCGCTGTCACGCGCACGAAGCGGACCGCCGCGAGACTCACACGCACCACGAGAAGGGCTCGCCGGGCAGCTCCTGCGTCGGCTGCCACATGCCGTTCACGTCGTATGCGCTCTTCAAGGGCATCCGCTCGCACCGCATCGACTCGCCGAGCGCCGAGCAGAGCGCCAAGACCGGTCGCCCGAACGCGTGCAACCTCTGTCACCTCGACCGTTCGCTCCGCTGGACCGCCGAGCACCTCGGGAGCTGGTACGGGAACGCCGAAACGGTTCCGCCCGGCGACGTCTCGGCCTCGCTGTCGGACCTCGTTGCCGGCGATGCGGCCAAGCGCGCGGTCGTCGCCTGGGCCTTCGGACGCCCGGAAGCCCAGCGGGCGTCTCGGAACGATTGGCAGGCGGCCTACCTCGCCGAACTCCTCGACGACCCGTACGCAGCGGTGAGGAAAGTCGCCGCCGCGTCGCTCTCGACCTTGCCGGGGTTCGTCGGTTTCGACGCTGATTTCACTGCTGAACCGGAGACCCGCCGCGCGGCCCGCACGCGTGCCCTTTTGCGGTGGCAGCAAGGTTTCCGTCCCCGAACGGCGCCCGAGCTGCTGCTCGCCGGACCACTTGGCCGCGACGAGGCAGGTCTCGCCGCGCTCGTTCGGACGCGCGACGATCGTCCGACCACCATCTCCGAGTAAGCTATTAGCGATGCGCCCGCTGTCGCTCCGGCACCTTCGCATCGGGTACTTCGGGCTGCTCGTCTTTTTGACGCTCGGCGCCGTGCTCGAGGCATTCCACGGCTTCAAGGTCGGCGCCTACCTCGACGTGGGCAATGAAGCGCGGCGGCTGGCCCTGCGCCTCGGCCACGCTCACGGCACGCTGCTGTCCCTCGTCCACGTCGTCTTCGGCTTGACGCTCGCGTCGCGCCACGCGCCCGCGCCCGCGGCGGCGCAACGAGCCGGGTCGCTACTCAGCGCGGCGACGATGCTGCTCCCCGGAGGCTTTTTGCTCGGCGGGCTGTTCGCTTCCGGGGGGGATCCCGGCGTCGGTGTCTTGCTCGTTCCGCTCGGCGCCATCTGCTTGTTTTCGGCGGTCCTCGTCATGGCGCGCAGCGTCGGCGCCGGCACGGAGCTTCGCGAATTGAGCCACGGCTCGATCGAGTACGACGCGAGCGTGGTCTTGCGGTATCGCGTCTTGCGCGCGCCGCTCGGCTTGCACCCCGGGCCCGAGGAGCGCGCCGCCGAGGCGACGCTGCGCCACCTGGGCGCATTCGAAGGCGAGCGGCTGGTCGCGTGCTTGATGCTGGAGGATCGCGGCGACGGCCGGGTGAAGATGCGGCAGGTCGCCGTCGACTTCGATCGCCAGCACACCGGTATCGGGACGCGTCTGGTCGCTCACGCCGAGGCGGTTGCCGTCGCGTCAGGCTTCACCGTGATGGTGCTGAACGCCCGCGCTCCGGCCGTCCCGTTCTACCAGCGTCTCGGCTACGAAACGGAGGGCGAGCCGTTCGTCGAGGTCACGGTCCCGCACCTGGCGATGACGAAGCGCCTTGCGGGGGGCCAAGGACGGTGAAAAAACTCGCGCATGGGTCAGGTCGGCCGCGCGCTCCTCGTCTTCGGAGCGCTCTTCTTGGTGATCGGCGGCGTGCTCCTGGTTGCCGAGCGGCTCGGCCTCGGCCGGCTACCCGGTGATCTGGTCGTCGAGCGCAAGGGTTTCCGCCTCTACGCGCCGATCGCCACCTCGCTGATCGTCAGCGTGGTGCTGACGGTGCTCGCGAACCTTTTCTTCCGGAGGTAGCGCTTTCGGTGGGGCTGGGGCCCCACCCGAATCACAGGATCTAACGCGCAGCGTCGCGGCTTCCGGCCGGGCATCCTGACGGCATTCTGACAAAACCGTGACTTTGGCCCGCGAAGCGCGGTGCCATGTTGCGAGCGTGAGCCTCCTTTCCGTCTCGTACGAAACCCCTGCGCCGACGTACCGCGCGCAAAAACTCTCCGAGTACCAGTGGGTCGGGGCGATCCCGTTCATCCTGGTCCACCTGCTGCCGCTCGGCGCCTTCTTCACCGGCGCTCGCTGGCAAGACTGGGCGTGCTGCGTCGCGCTCTACTTCATCCGCATGTTCGGGGTGACCGGGGCGTACCACCGCTACTTCTCGCACCGCACGTACAAGACGAGCCGTGCGTTTCAGTTCGTCCTGGCGGTGCTCGCGATGTCGAGCTCGCAAAAGGGTGTTCTCTGGTGGGCGGCGAGGCACCGCACCCACCACAAGCTCTCCGACCTCGACGGCGACCCGCACGACTCGCGGCGCGGCTTCTGGTACTCGCACATGGGCTGGCTGTACGATCGGACGGAGAGCACCGACTACGGCAAGGTGCGCGACCTCGCGCGCTACCCCGAGCTCGTCGTGTTGAACAAGCTCTGGTACGTGCCGCCGGTGCTGCTCGGGGTCGGCGTCTGGCTCGCGCTCGGGTGGTCGGGCCTTCTCATCGGCTTCTTCTTGAGCACCGCCGTGCTGTGGCACGGGACTTTCACGATCAATTCCCTGTCCCACATGCTCGGCACGCAGCGCTACGACGCAGGCGACGCCAGCACGAACAACTGGTACCTCGCCCTCATCACCCTCGGGGAAGGGTGGCACAACAACCACCACTTTTTCATGGGCTCGACGCGGCAGGGCTTCTACTGGTGGGAGATCGACATCACCTACTACGTCATTCGCGCGCTGCAGGCGGTCGGGCTGGTCTGGAACGTCAAGGAGCCGCCGGCCCGCGTCTTCGACCGCTCGGTGCAGCTACCCAATCGCTCGCGAAGGTCCGACCCCGAGGTCGTCACCGGCGCCGTCGACCCGACGCCCGGCTAGCGGAATTTCGAGCTAGGCTCGCCCCGTGGCGAAAAGCCGGACCCTGCCGACCGGAAGGCTCGGGCGCGTGGTGCGCCTCGCGGGAGTGGGAGCCCGCGCCGGGGCCGGCTTTCTGATCTCGAAGGGCGGACCCGACGCTGCGGACTATGCGGCCGAGGTCCTCGGCACGCTGCGCGGCCTCGCCGCGAAGGTCGGGCAAACACTGAGCTACGTCGACGGTCTGGTGCCCGAGGCGCAGCGCGAGACCTACGAGCGCGCGCTCGGGAAACTGCGCGACTCGACGCCGCGCTCCGCCCCGGAAAAAGTGCGCGGCCTGATCGAGGACGAGCTCGGCGCCCCGATCGCCAAGCTGTTCAAGAGCTTCGACGAACGCCCGTTCGCGAGTGCGTCGATCGGGCAGGTCCACCACGCGACGCTGCCCGACGGGCGGCGAGTCGCTGTGAAAGTCCAGCACCCTGGCATCGCGCGAGCGGTGGAGAGCGACCTCGAGAACGCCAACGTGATGCAGGGGCTCGTGGGAACACTGGGACCCAAGGGCATCAACGCGAAGGCCGCCTTCGATGAGGTCGCAACCCGATTTCGCGAGGAGCTCGACTACGAACTCGAAGCCGAACGCCAGACCGAGTTCGCGAAGCTTCACGCCGGCGATCCGAAGATCTGGATCCCCGCCGTCATCGCCGACCGCTCGAGCCGGCGCGTGATCACGACCGAGCTCGCGGAGGGCCTCACCTTCGAGAACGCGGCGCAAGCGACTGAAGCGGAGCGGCGTGCCTGGGCCGAAACGCTGTGGAAGTTCGTGTTCAAGGGCAACCTGGTCGGCGCCATGTTCAACGCCGATCCGCACCCCGGGAACTACCTGTTCAGGCCGGAGGGAGGCGTGACGTTCCTGGATTTCGGCTGCGTCCAGCCGATCAGCGCCGAGCGCCTGCCGACGGCGCGCGCCATGCACCTGGCGGCGATCACCGGCAGCGAGACGGAGTTCGCCAAACAGGCCGAGATCCTGCTCGGCACCCACGGTGGAGAGTACGGCACGCGCGCCGTGGCCTATTCACGCCGCTGCTTCGAACCGATGTTCGCGTCGCCCTTTCACATCACGCGTACTTACACGACGAGCCTGGTCGAGGAGCTCCGCTCGATGAAGAAGCTCTTCTGGGCCAAAGACGGCAGCTTCGTCATGCTGCCGCCCGCCATGCTGTTCTTGAACCGCCTGCAGTTCGGGTTCTATTCGGTGCTCTCGCGCCTCGACGTGAAGGTCGACTATGCCGCCGTGGAGCGGAAGTTCCTCGGCGAAGCGGGGCTCCTCTAGACGGAGCCCAGGCGCCTAAGGGCCGAGCCAGCTGATCGCAGAGCCTGCCGCGGTGGTGTCGGCCGAGTAGTTGTTGAGCCAGATCGGCCCCGTACCGTAGCTGTTCACCGGAGTCGTGTAGACGGTTGCCGACGTGTCGAACGTCCACGCCGCGATCGCCGGATTGGAACCCGTGACCGTGACGCTGTCGATGTAGAGCACGGTCGGGTTCGTCCACGCGCTCGACCCCTCTGACGTGACCTCGATACCGATACGTGCGATGACCGTCTTGTCGAACGTCCCGGTAACGGTCGAAACATCCCAAACGATGTTCGAAAGACTGGTTCCGATCGAGGAGATTTGCGTGTGCGCGCTCTCCACGTAGAGGTAATCGGGGGTTCCGCCATGCTGGATGTAGCCCAAGAATTCGCCGCCCGTACCCGCAAGCCGTGCCACGCGAAAGGTGATGGTCGCCGCACTGAAATCGGTCAAGCCGGAGAGCGTGAGGCAGTAATGAGCTCGCTCGTCTGCGGCGTCGAGCGCCACCGAAAGACGCGCGCAGCCGGTGCAGACCTCACCCGTTCCGCCCGAGCCGGCGCCGCCCGCACCAGCGCCACCGGTGCCGCCCGCGCCAGCGCCGCCGGTGCCGCCCGCGCCCGCACCACCGGTGCCACCAGCACCTGCACCACCGGTGCCGCCGGTTCCCGCGCCGCCCGCGCCGCCGGTACCCGCACCGCTCGTCCCGCCCGCGCCACCCGTGCCGGCGCCGCTCGCTCCGCCGACGCCACCCGCACCAGCGCCGCTCGTTCCGCCGGTACCCCCGGTTCCGCCACCACCCGCTCCGCCGCCGCCAAGCCCGGCGCCACTCGATCCACCGGAGCCCTGATCACCTTCGCCGCCGTCACCGTTCGAGCCTCCCTCCATCGCACCCGTGCCGCCCGACGGATCCGATCCACCGCTCCCCGCCCCACCGCGCCCGGACACCCCGCCAGCAGTACTGCCGGCGACGGAAACGCCGCCCGATCCACCGGTGGTCCCGCCCTGCCCGCCCGTCGCTCCGCCGCCTGTCGCTCCGCCACCCGTTGCTCCGCCACCCGTTGCTCCGCCACCCGTTGCTCCGCCGCCCGTCCCTCGCCCGCCGGACCCACCGGTACCGACCGCGCTGTCGAGCAGCGCCTGATCGTAGACCGTGCACCCGGCGAAACCGACGACCAGGCCGAGCGCTACGCGCAAGCGAAGTCGCTTGGGGAAACTCTGGGAGCTCGGGGTCGAGGCCACGCGACGGCGATAAGAGGGCACACAAACCCTGGATCGGTATTCCCGCCAGCGCAATCGCTGATCACGTTATCGCATAGTGACTAGTTCTTCGGCGGCCGTTGGGTGGATGGCGACGGTGCGATCGAGGTCGGCTTTTCTTGCGCCGAGCTTCAGTGCCACCGCAAATCCCTGGAGCAGCTCGTCTGAGCCGAGTCCGATCGAGTGGATCCCGACCACGCGTTCGTCCGGGCCGACCACCACGAGCTTCATCTCCGTGAGCGTCTTTTTGCGTGTCACGCCGTGATAGAGGCTCGTGAAGCGCCGCGTGTAGACGCGGACCGCGTCGCCGAAGCGCTCACGGGCGTCGGGCTCCGACAGTCCCACGGTGCCGATCGGAGGGTGACTGAAGACGACGCTCGGGACGTCGGCGTAGTCGAGCTTCGCGTCGGGCTCGCCGCCGAACAGTCGATCGGCGAGCCTACGTCCCGCGGCGATCGCCACCGGAGTCAGTCGTTGCTTACCGGTGACATCGCCGATCGCGAAGAGCCCCTCCACGTTCGTCCGCTGGTAGTCGTCCACCAGCACGTGACCGGCGGGGTCCAGTGCAACGCCGAGCGCCTCGAGACCGATCCCCCGGGTCGCCGGGTCGCGGCCGAGCGTGAACACGACGAGATCGGCCACGCAATGCTCGCACCCGTTCGCAGCGACCACGAGGCCGTCGCCCGTGCGGGTCACGCTGGCGAGATCGAAGCCGAGCGTCACCATGGTCCCGACCTGCTCGAACTCGTGAGCGAGCCGCGTGCCGAGCATCGGATCGAGACCGGAGAGCAGGCGGCCACCGCGCGACACGACCGTTACCTTCGACCCCACGACTTGAAAGAAACTGGCGAGCTCGACGCCCACGTAGCCCCCACCGACGATGACGACGCGCGCGGGCGCCGCCGAAAGCTCGAAAAAGCCGTCGGACGTGATGCCGAGTTCGCGACCCGGCACGTGAGGCGCGAGCGGTCGGCCGCCGGTGGCGAGGGCCACGTAGCGTGCGTCGTAGCGAGTCCCCCCGACCTCGATCGTGTTTGCATCGATCAGCGTGGCGAAGCCGGAAAGCCGGGTCACACCGTCCGCCTCCAGGTTCGCGAGGTAGATGGCGCGTAGCCGTTCGACGTACGCGTCGCGCGCCCGTCGGAGCCGCGGGAAGTCGAACCCCCGCACGTCGACGTCGAATCCGTAGTCGGCTGCATCGCCGAGGGCCTCCGCGAGGCCAGCCGCGTGCCACATGATCTTCTTCGGGACACAGCCGACGTTGACGCACGTTCCGCCGATCGCCCCGGCCTCCACGATGAGCACTTTTGCCCCGTGTCGAGCGGCCCGGCGGGCCAGCGCGAGCCCACCGCTCCCGCCGCCGATCACGATGAGGTCGAACGCTCGAGGCACTGCTTTTGCGAGCATAGCGCTCAAAACTGCCGGCGAGGCGCCTTGGAGCGGGCATTTTTTAGCGCCGCCGCCCGGCGAGATCGTACTACCGTGTGACTTTGGCCTCTCCGCGATGAAGCGCGTCGAATTTTACCAGCTCGAGCGCCCCGTGCAGGAGCGCTTCGTGGACGCCACGCGCGGCCAAGGCGTCGCGCCGCTGCTGGTCGCCAAGCTGCCGTTACCCTTCGCTGCGATCCGCTGGGGGCTGCTTGCGGGCGTACTGGTCATCGCGTGGCTCTGGGTCGTCGGGCTCGGGTACGGCAAGCTCGAAAACCCGCTCGCGCTGCAACCGAGCTGGATGCTGGTGCTCCACATCGGACTCCCCATGCTCGCCGGCGTCTCGGGGCTCCTGGGCCGGCGCAGCCTGGCGCAGCGAGCGCGGTTGCCTTTCGTGCAAACGACGTACCTGTTTCCGATCGGCGTCATCGACGCGCGCAGCCAGCATCTCGTTCAACACACGTTCGAGGAGCTCACCAAGCACGAGATCGCCGCGGGGCGCGCGCGGCTGGAGTTCAAGGGCGGCCGCTTCGAATTTCCGATCGGCGCTGGGGTCCCGGTCGCGGAGCTCGAGCAGCGCATCACCGAGGTGAAGCAGCAGCTCTCCGGTGGAGCGCTCGCGGAGCGCGACGTCGTCCTCTTGGATCCGCTGCGCGACAACGGGTACCGAAACCCCTTCTCGCCCGCCGAGTCGATGCGCCCGCCGAAGCCGAAGCGGCTGCCGCTCGTGCCCCCGCTGGTGCTCGCGGGGGCGGCCCTGATCGGCTTCGGCGTTTTCGCGGCGCGGAACGCACTCGGGGAACGCGCGCTCTACGATCAGGCGCGCGCCAAGGACAGCGCACCGGCCTACAAAGCCTACCTCGCGCGCGGCGGCGATCGCGAGGACGTGAAGACCCTGCTCTTGCCGCAAGCCGAACTCAGGCTCGCCGCCGCCGAACGCAGCGTCGACGCGATCGAGCGCTACATCGCGACGCACCCGAAATCGGCAATCCAGGCCGACGTGGACGGCGCGCTACGCACGGCGCTCCTCGCCGCGCTGGAGGAAACCAAGAAGACCAACACCATCACCGGCTTCCGCGCCTTCGAAGAGCGCCACAAGCAAAACCTGAAGCACGTGCCGGAGCTCGCTCACGCGCGTTTCGCGTACCTGTCGGGACTGCTCGACCGCTATCAGCGCGACTTCAAGCCGAGCCGCGAGATGTGGACGCTCGCGAGGCGACTGATTGTCCACGCCGACAAGCACGGTCCCAAGATGCTGATCCGGTTTTCGCAGCGCGAGTCACGCTCGCTCGAAAAGAACGAGAATCAGCTCAAGGCCAGTGCCTATTACGGCGGTGAAAAGACGCTGCCGTCCCGCTACCTGCTGGGCGCCACCGTGCGCAGCGCCGAGGCCACGGCGGCCGGCGATCTGGTGAAGGCCTTCGCTCAGATCCTGCCGAGCGATCTCGTCCACTTCGAGCTCGGTCCCGCCGTGGACCCGGCCACCGCCGACGCGCCGTCCTTCAAGGAGCCGACGATCCTGGTCGCCTACCGCCTGGAGATCTCGAGCACTTTCGTCAGCAAGAAGCCCCGCGCCATCTTCACCGGGGTGGGTCTGCTCGGCGACGCGACGCTGTTCGTGCCGGACAAGGAGCCACCTCACAAGCTCAAGCACACGGCCTGGCACATCCCCGACATCCGCCGGATCGAGGGTGACGAGCTCGCACCCGACGCCGTCTATCCCGAGCTGCTCAAGAAAGCGTTCGCCAAGTTGACGACTCGCTACACGGCGCCGTTCCTCGGCAAAGAATAGCCGGCGGCGGCGTTACGCCTGGCATCATCCCTGGCGAAAGGTCTGGCGTTGGGACCCGAGCCCAGCGACGCTGAGCTCGCACACGTCGCCGGGCTTCAGGTAGCTCGGCGGCTTCAGCCCGAGCCCGACGCCCGCCGGAGTGCCGGTGCTGATCACGTCGCCCCCCTCGAGCGTCATGAACTGCGACACGTAGCGCACGATTTCCCCGACGCCGAACGCCATCTCGCGCGTGGTACCCGACTGGAACACCTTGCCGTTCACGCTCAGGCGAAGATCGAGCGCCTGAGGATCGGGGACTTCGTCGCGCGTCGCCAGGAACGGGCCAAGCGGGTTGAACGTGTCGCACGATTTGCCCTTGGTCCACTGTCCGCCGCGTTCGAGCTGGAACTCGCGCTCCGAGACATCGTGCGAGATGGCATAGCCCGCAACGTGCGCGAGCCCCTCCTCGACCGAGTCGAGGTAGCGTGCGCGCCGTCCGATCACGACACCGAGCTCGACTTCCCAATCCGTCTTCGTGCTACCGCGCGGGATCAGGACGTCGTCGTAAGGGCCGACCACCGTGTTCGCGGCTTTCAAGAACAACACCGGTTCCTTGGGCAGCTCCACACCGGACTCGCGGGCGTGATCGCGGTAGTTCAAACCGATGCACACGACCTTGCCGGGCCTAGGGACAGGCGAACCCCAGCGAGCGGACTCGGACACGACCGGCAGCGAGCCGCGAGCGCGGTCGAGCTCGCGCCCGAGTCGGTCCAGGCCGTCGCCCTCGAAAAACGAGCGGTCCCAGTCGGAAAAAGCGGCCGAAAGGTCGTAGCGGACGCCGTTCTCGAGCACGCCGGGTCGTTCCGCACCGATGTCGCCGAAACGAACGAGTTTCATCGAAATGCGGATCTAGTCCGCCTGGCCTTGCTTGGCGAGTACGTACGTTTCCGCCATGTCTCCGCCGTCGAGAATCACGGGCGCGCGCCGGTACGCCTCGCCCTCGTAGGCGTCGAGACGGTCGAGGAGACCAGGATCGATGTCGAAGAGTTCGCCCAACACCTCATCTGCTCCTGGGACGAGAGCCGGGTAACCGTCGAACTCGATCACCGCGTACGCCGCCTGCGTGCGCGCTTCTCGCACGAAACGCGCGTTTTCGAGCAGTGCGTGATTGGCCCCGTTCCGCATCAGTGTTCCGTACACGAACAATCGGAACGTCGCGCGCTCGTGTCTTGACATGAGACAGCATGAATCATCGCTGATTGCGCAAGTTGGGCAAGGCGAACGGTGGACGGATTCGGGCTGGGCTTTGGACGGATCCGACCAAGTGCTTGTAGAGCAGCGATTTGAATCATCGAGAAATCATGGCGATCCGCGGGGTCGACGGCTGTGCACGATCCTTGCACCGTTGGGGGGGCCACTAGTGCGGGCAAACCCCCGCAAGGAGATCTCGAATCATGACCGCAGTTGCTTCAGTTGGTTTCACCGACCCCCACGTCCAGCTCCGCCGCCTGTACATTTCTTTGCTCGAGGATCAGAATCGCTTCGACGAGTTCAAGCAGCTGCTGGCCATGTATCCAGCGGATGACGTGACGGAGGAGCAAGAGGACGCGCGGCGCATTCGTACGCAACTGAATGCTCGCATCGCGGAGTGGGTGTGCGGTGAATTCGAAGGTCTCAGCGCGGCGCAGGTCGTCCTGTGGCGCAGCATCGTGGTCGACGAGCGCATCAACGTGGCGATCTCGCCCTGGAAGGAATCGAACATGTACTGACTCTCTTTTGGGGGGGGACCGCCTACCCTATCCCGCTGGTCCTCCCATGAGCTCGATGATTGATGCCCTCTACGCGGGGTACGCGACCGCGTTACCCGCTTCCCAGCGTTCGATGGCGCTGGATCTGCCTTACCTTCTCGGGCTGTCGCCGGCACCGGGGCGGCGCTGGTGCGACGTCTTCACGAATACGGTGACACTCGAGGCCCCGCGGCTGATCGCCGACGCGCTCGTTGGCGTGCGTCCCGACCAGCTCCGAACCGCCGTGCTCGCCCACGGCCTTTCCGTGATCGAGGCGTTCGGGCAGGATCGCGTGGCGGATCGGCAGGTGAAATCGACACCCGAGCTCTCAGCGCTCCTCGGCGAGTTCAGACGGGGACGGAACCAGTTACTCGCCGAACTATGGCCGGAGAGCGTCGCCCTCGCCGAGCGCGCCGACGCGGAATCGGCGGAAGCGATTGCCGAAGAGCACGCGCTCCTCAGCCGCATTGCCGCCGTGACCTTCACCGACTACCGGCGCATTTCACTCGGCAAGCAAGCGGTCGGCTTCCCGGCGTCGATCGCGCTCGCGGTGGCCACCGGCGCCTCGCCCGCACAGATCGAGCAGCTGAAACGGCTGCTCACCGGCGTCTGGCTCGGCCTGCAGTTCGAGGATGATGCCGGAGATTGGGAGGACGACTGGCGCCGCGGGGGCGGTGCCTGGGCCGTTTCCCTCGCGCGGCGGCGGCTCGAAGCCGTGGGCTCCGATCGCTCGGACGAACGTCCGACGGAGCCGGATATCGTGCGCCGGCGAGTGCTCAAGATGCGTGTGCTCTACTTGATGTTGAGAGACGCCCGGCACCAGTACCGCACGGCCTGGCGTCACGCGCGTGCGCTCGGCGCGACCTCCCTCGTGCGCTGGGCGGAGCACCGCCAGAGCCGTCTCGACGACCTATTGCCGCTCGAGGATCGCCACGCCGGCTACTTCGTGCGCGCGATCAAGCTCGGTTCATGGGCGGCCGAGGTGCTCACGTGACGACCGCGAGTCGCGGGCCCGCGTGGGACTTCGACTACGCCCCCGTGGCAAGGAGCGGCGACGACGGCGCGCCTTGTGAAGATCTGATCGTCGCAACGAGCGGGGATCTGGACGCGATCGAGGTGACCGAGGCGCTGGCAGGGCTCGCCTCGGACGTGGCGGTGACACCTCTTTTCGCGAGCCATCCGGTGTTCTGGACACGCATCCAGTCGACGTCGAAGCTCGACCGAGCCGAGGTGACGCGGCGGCTTCGCGCCAAGGGCGTCCGCTACGTGGCCTCCGCAAGACTCGGCAGCCAGCGGCTGGCGCCGCCGCTCGACGTGAGCGACGCCCGATCACGCCTTGCTCGCGATTGGCAAGCGCGTCCATCAACGCAGGCTGCCGAGCCCGACTCTCCCTGGCGCTGGTTCCTGCGTTCCGAGGGCGTGGACGTGGTGCGCTCGATCTGCGGCACCGGGGCGGGCACGCGCCTCGCGGTGATCGACAACGACGGCCTCGACCTCGAACGCATCGCGCTCGACGCCGAGGTCCCGATCGGCGTGACGGCGATACCGCGCTCGCAATCGCACGCCGCCATCATGCTCGCCTGGACCGTCGGAACACGCTCCACCGACGGCGCGGCGTTTCGCGGCGTGGCCCCCGACGCCACGCCACGCTACTACTGCATCCCAAAGCCCGGCGACGACGTCTGGACGCTGCCGCTCGCCATCGCACGAGCCGTGGAAGACGGTGCCGACGTGGTCGTCTGCGCCACCTATGTCGAAGGGCAGATGAGCCCGATGCTGGACGACGCGCTCGACTTTGCGACCAAGCTCGGGCGCGGGGGACGCGGGACACCCGTGGTGATGCCGACGGGGCGAGAGATGTCGAGCCCTCCGGACTCGATGCACTCGAGCTTGAGCCTCGCCCTCTCGGACCCGGCGGCGGACCCGCGAGTCTTTTGCATCGGACCGAGCGCGCGCGACGGCAGCTGGTTCCTGTGGCGCGACCGACGTGGCCAGTTGCGGCCGTTTGCCAACCGGGGACCGAGTGTTCGCTGGCTCGCTCCCGGTGACGATCTTGCGTACCCGTTCTCCGCTCCAGAGCGCCCTTGGCACGCAGAATCCAGCGGGGCGTCCGGCATTGCATGCGGCGTCATGCTGCTCGTGCTCGCAACGAACCCCGGTCTGACGATCGCCGAACTCGAGCGTCTCCTCACCGAAACTGCAGTCCCGACCGAACCCGACGTGCGCGCGGGTGAGGCGTCGCTCGCCGACGAACGTGACCTCTTGCCGCTCGGACGCGATCGAGACGGTCACAATGCCAAGCACGGCTACGGCCGGCTCAGCGCAAGGGCCGCCTGTCTCGCAGCAAGCGATCCGATCGCGCTCACGCTGGCCCGCATGGGCGAGATGGAAGCGGCTCATGCGTACTTCGCGGCACGCGAGGCGGAGTCGACGAGCCAGCGCTACAGCAAGAGCCTCGCGCTGGTGACGGTGAAGCAGTTGCTTTCGGATGGGCGCGTCGGTCACGCGGTCGCTTCGATCCTGAGAGCGCTCAGGGTTTGGTCCGGACACCCCGAACGACTGTCTCAGCAACCGGGGGGGCAGCTCTTGCGTCAGATCGGTCTCGCCCTTCGCCTGCTCGCCACCGAGCTACCCGATGGGCCGGAGCGCGAGGAGCTCCTCGGTATCGAGGTGTCGGTCCGGGCGGTGCAGGCGGGTGCCCATGCTTCCGAGGTCGAGGTCGCGCTCCTCGCGGCGCTCGCCCGCGCCACGGCCTGGGATTCTTCGTGGGCACCCCTGGCTTCCTTGCCGCTCGTGGGCCGGCCTCCGGGCCGACAACCCGGGAGCGAGAGCGCTTTGGCGCGGCCCGATCGGCGCTGAAACCTCGGCGCTAGAAGGCCTCGAGCGAGGCGCGTATGCTGAATGAGTAGCGTGTCCAGTCGAGATCGGCTTCGGGCCAGCGGGCCGAGGGTCACTTTCACCTTCGTTCTGCTTGCCGGCCTGGTGGTCGCGATCGCCTACATCGCGATCCGCGACGCGGTTCGCTGGTACGACCGACCGATCGCGGGGGTTCTCGTGGATATGGGCGGCGTGGTGTCCAGCCTGGGCCTCGAGGATTGGGCGGGCAAGAAGGCCGGCCTCAAGTTCCCTGACGAGATCTATCCCCTCGGCAGCGTGAAACGACCCGGCGGCCTTGGCCGCACCCGCGCCTGGGACGAGGCTGTGAGGAACGCGGAAACGCGCGGCTACCTCGATGCGGTCGTCGAACGTGACGGCGTGCAGCGCGTCTTGCGCCTCCCCGTGCATCCGCTGCCGGCTCTCGCTTGGTGGATCTACGCCGGAAGTTTCATCTTGAGCGGCCTCGTCTACGCGAGCGCCGGGCTCCTCGCCCTCTGGGCGAGCCCTCGCGGTGAGCTCGCACGGGCGTTCGCGAGGTTTGCGATCGCGAGCGGCCTGTTCTTGTTCTGCTTCTTCAACGTGAAAGGCGAGCGGACGCTGACCCCGGTCATGTTCATGAGCTTCGCAACGTTCCCGGTGTTCATCTTCCTGCTCATGCTCAAGCTGCCCGACACGGTCGGCTGGCTGAAGCGAAGACCCTGGATCGGCGCCGCGATCGAGGGCACGGGGTGGCTGCTCGGGCTCACGCTCGTGGCAGGCTACGCGCTAGACCGGGATACGGTCGGGCTACAGGTGATCGTGACGCTGCTCCTGGCGCTCGCGCTGATCGCGTCCGTCGCCGGCTTTCTCGTCCGCTACGCCCAATCGCGGAGCGAGCAGCGCGAAACGATGCGGGCCCTCTTGCTCTCGATGCTCCCGCCGTACGCCGCCGTTGCGTTCTACGTGGCGCTCGCTTCGGTGGGCATGCTCGCTTCGTTTCCCGACGAGTTCGTCTTTCCGGCATTGCTCCTGGCCCCCCTCGCGAGCTTGCACGCCTTCGTCCGCTACGACCTCTGGGGAAGTCGCGCCCTCTTGTCCCGGATAGGCACGAACCTCTTCCTCGGGACGCTAGCCTGTGCCCTCGCCATCGCCGCCGGCGGCGCACTCGCCGCGTCGCTCGGCGCGAGTTTTCGCGACGCGCTCGCCGGGGCGGCAGGGGGTGGCGTCGCGGCGGCCATCCTGGTCGTGGCCGCCCTCCGCGTGAGCGAAGTGACGGTCTTTCGTTCCCGAGCGCAGTACAAGCCCACCATCGATCGGTTGAGCGAAGAGCTCACCACCCTCACCTCGCCCAACGAAGTCGTGCTCGCGATCGAACGCACGGTTCGGCGGTGGCTCCCGTGTGACTACATCTGCCTCACGCTCGCGCCCGGCCGCCCACCCTCGGTGCCGCCCGGACCGGCCGACGGGGCGAGTAGCCCGACGGACCAGGCCGGCGCCGCGCTCGCCGCGCCCGGGGAACCGGAGCGCGCGAGCGACGCCGAATACCGGATGGAGGTCGCGTTCGGCGGTCGTCCTTTCGGGTGGTTGGACGCCGGCGCCAAGCGCGGTGGGGCGCTCTTCACGAGCGACGATCGCGATCTCTTGCGCACGATCGCCAATCACGGCGGACTCGCACTGGCACACGCCTACGCCTATCAGGAGCTCGAGGCGCGTCGCCGGCAGCAGGCCGAAGCGTGGCGGGGCGAACGCGAGGCCCTCGTCGAGACGGTTGCCGCCGAGATCGCGCACGAGGTGCGCTACCCGATCAACTACTTCAGGAGCCTGTTCGAGCGCGGCGCGAAGAGCGTCGCGCTTTCCGCCGAGGACATCGACGTCGGCCGCGAAGAGGTCGATCGCCTCGAGCGGCTGGTGTCGGGACTCAAGCGCATGGCGGCGCACCGGATGGAGCGCACCCCGACGCCGGTGGCCGAGCTCTGCGCGCGGGTCGAGACACTGCTCGGTGATTCGCTGGAGCGCCGTCAGATCGAGGTGAACCTCGGGGCCGGGGCGACCCTGCGCTGCGACCCGGACCAGATGACGCAGGTGCTGGTGAACCTCACCTCGAACGCCTTGGAGGCATGCGGACCGAACGGCCGGATCGGGATCTCGTGGCAGCCGTTGAAGGACGGGGGCGAGCTTTCCGTGTGGGACGACGGGCCCGGCTTCGTCGGCGATCCGTCGCGGCTCTTCGCGCCCTGGTACACGACCAAGCCGCGCGGGACCGGACTCGGCATGGCGATG